>Ga0070735_10000527_pt1 | contig 41054 bp, 37 predicted proteins | sample Coa_R1_FD_66443 | JGI IMG/M metagenome (GOLD analysis project Ga0070735, IMG submission 66443) | Surface soil microbial communities from Centralia Pennsylvania, which are recovering from an underground coalmine fire - Coalmine... | ecosystem: Environmental > Terrestrial > Soil > Unclassified ... | reverse complement strand
GGCCTACCGCAAGATGAAGATCAACGCCTTCGACACGCCCGGCGGCCTCGAGACGATGATGCAGCAGCTCGCGCAGATCCCGCTCGAGTTCTCGCCCGGCACGCGCTGGAACTACTCGGTCTCGATCGACGTGATGGGCTACCTGGTCGAGAAGCTGTCGGGCATGAGCTTCGGCGAGTTCCTGAGGACGCGCCTGTTCGAACCGCTCGGCATGAACGACACCGCCTTCTGGACCCCGCCGGAGAAGACCGACCGCTTCGCCAGCTGCTACCAGCCGAAGGAGGGCGGCGGGCTGAAGCTGCAGGACGACGCCGGCAAGAGCACCTACGCCAAGCCGCCGAGCCTCGAATCCGGCGGCGGCGGCCTGGTCTCCACCACCCACGACTACATGCGCTTCTGCCGCATGATGCTGGGCGGAGGGACGCTCGACGGCGTGCAGATCCTTTCGCCGAAGACGGTGGCGCTGTTCAGCCTCAACCACCTCCCCGACAACAAGGGCCTGGCCGAGATGGCCCCGCCGGGCGCCTTCTCCGAGAGCGGCTACGACGGCATCGGCTTCTCCATCGGCTGCGGCGTCAACATCGACGTGGCCAAGACGCGCCTGCCGGGTTCGGTCGGCGAGTTCCACTGGGGCGGCGCGGCCTCGACCGCCTTCTGGATCGACCCGAAGGAAGACCTGGCCGTGGTGTTCATGACCCAGGTGATGGGCACCGACGCCCGCCTCACCCTCCGCCGCGACCTCAGAACCCTGGTCTATTCGGCGATGACGGAAAGCTACGCCTAATCGAGGTCCCTTCTCCCCTCGCGGGAGAAGGTGGCTCGCGTCAGCGAGACGGATGAGGGGCCGCGCCGGACGCGGTGACTAGCGATGCGAGGCCTTCGATTGCGCGAGGCCTTCGCCTTGGCCAATGAAGCTCGGCCCTGACGCTAACCACATGGCTCGGCGCGGCCCCTCATCCGACCGGGCTTGCGCCCGGCCACCTTCTCCCTCGAGGGGAGAAGGGCCGTTTCCCTTGCACGCCCGTGCATCGCCCGCGCTCAGGGCAGCTCCAGCCAGGCGGCGAGGAGCGCGAGCTTCTGGTCCTGGCTCCAGGGCGGGCCGAGGCGCGCGCCCATGGCCTTCAGGCGCTCGTCCAGCGCCGGCTGGTCGATGCCAAGGCGCGCCGCCATGCGGGCCGCCAGTTCGCGCTCCGGCGTGCGGACGACCGGCAGGCCGACGGTCTCGCAGGCCGCGGCCACCACGTCGCGGTAAAAGTGGCCCTCAGCCGCATGCATCAGCGCATGCACGCGGACGATCTCCTCGAGCGTCTCCGGCCGCCTGCCGGCGCCGGTCGGCACGACCGCGGCGGCGATGTCGAAGCCGGCGTTCTGCAGGTCGGCGACCAGGCCGGCGAGGTCGGCCACCGCGTTGGCGGTCGTGGCGGCGCGCACGCGCTCGACCAGGGCGGGCGCCTCGGCGGGCGGGGCTTCGGCGGCGTGGTGGAAGACGTTGCGCTCGCCGCCGGTGGCGAAGGTGAGCTTGCGGCGCTCGATCACCTCGACCTCGTCGCCGGCGCCGGTCGCAACCACGGCCGGGGTCCAGTAGGTGTGGGGGCGAAAGCCGATGACGGCGATGGGGGCGTCGCTCACTTCAGCGCTCCGGCGACACCCGCTGCGCCGCACGGCCGGCGGCGAGCGCCAGCAGGATGGCGGGCGCGGTCACCACGGCGCCGACATAGAACGGCATGTTCGGGCTCCAGTAGAAGAGGGCGAGCGCCGCTTGCGGTCCGATCAGCCGCGCGATCGCGCCCATCGCGTTGTTGAGCCCCAGCATCTGCCCCTGCCGATCCGGGTCGGTCGAGCGCGAGATCAGCGCCGAGGTGTTGGGGAATGCGATCGACTGGCCGAGCGACATGACGGCCATGATGGCCACCGTCGTCGCGCCGATCGGCGACAGCGGCTGCAGCACCAGGCACAGCACGGTCACCACGATGCCGAAGGCCAGCATCGGCGCCTGGCCGTAGCGCCGCGAGAGCGTCCCCGTCAGCAGCGACTGGCCGAGCGCCGAGGTGATCGCCGCGACCGTGAAGCAGAAGCCGATGTTGGCCGGCGTCCAGTTGTAGCGGTGCGAGGCCCAGAAGCCGAAGGTCGACTCGATGCCGTTGAACGCGAGGCCGGCGACGAAGGTGAGGAGCATCAGCCGCCCGACCACCGGATGGCGCAGGGCCCGGCCGGTCATCGTCCAGCGGTTCGGCCCCTGCACCGCGGCGTGGCCGACGTGGGTGCGGCTCTCGCGCACGATCAGGAAGATGCCGAGGGCCGAGAGGCCCGCGAGCCCCGACGAGACCAGCAGCGGCAGCTGGAAGCCGGCGGGGCCTTCTCCGGGGCGGGCGAGCAGGCCGCCAAGGCCGGGGCCGAAGATGAAGCCGATGTTGTAGGCCGCGCCAAGGACGGCCATGCGTCCGGAGCGGTATTCGACCGGGGTGACGTCGGCGATGTAGCCCTGCACGACCGAGCTGTTGCCCCCGCACATGCCGCCGAGGAAGCGCACCGCGCAGCCGACGAAGATGTTCGGCGCGAACGCCAGCGCCAGGTAGCAGAGGCAGTTGGCGGTGACCGTCGAGACCAGCAGCGGCTTTCGCCCGATCCGGTCTGACAGCCGCCCCCAGAACGGCTCGCCGAAGAAGGAGCCGGCGGAGTAGGCGCTGAACAGCAGCCCGATCTCCCAGACCGGTGCATGGAAGGAGCGCGCGTAGAAGGGGAGCAACGGCACGATCACGCCAAAGCCCAGCATGTTGATGACCATGACCATCAACAGGGTCGCGAGCGCCGCGCGCGACGAACGCAGCGCCGCCAGGTCGGATACGACGGCGGTCATGCGGAACGCTGGTAAGCGCAGCCGCCGGCGGCGGCAAGCGCGAGCGATCCTAGCGCGGGGCCAGGATCATGATCATCTGGCGGCCTTCCATGCGCGGCTCGTATTCGACCTTGGCCACCGGATCGAAGTCGGCCCTGACCTGCTGCAGCAGCTTCATGCCGAGTTCGGGATGGCGCATTTCACCGCCGCGGAAGCGCAGGGTGACCTTCACCTTGTCGCCCTCCTCGAAGTAGCGGTGCATGGCGCGGGCTTTGACGTCGTAGTCGTGCGTGTCGATGTTGGGGCGCAGCCGGATCTCTTTGATCTCGACCAGCTTCTGCCGCTTGCGCGCGGCGCCCTTCTTCTTCTGCTCTTCGAACTTGTACTTGCCGTAGTCGAGGATCTTGCAGACCGGCGGGTCGGAGTTCGGCGACACCTCGACCAGGTCGAGCCCCGCCTCCTCGGCGGCCTCCAGCGCGGAGGCGGTGGGCATGACGCCCTGTTTTTCACCCTGCTCATCGATCAGGAGCACGCGGGGGACACGGATATCTTCATTGATGCGCGGGCCGTCCTTGGACGGGGGCGCTGGCATGGGACGACGAATAGGCAAGCTCTCCTTGAGCCGTTTCTGTTACGAGCGAAGCAAGCAAACCTTACGCTCCGGCAAACATATGACCAAGGCCGGCGGCGCGATCAAGGCGCGGTGCGATAGAGGGAGGGCGGCGGCGGGGGCGCCAGCCGGTCGACGGCGCTGATCACGTCGCGCGCCGAGAGCTCGGCGAGGTTGGCCGCCTGCAGGACCGCGACATGCCCGCGCGGCCCGCAGAGCGTAGGATCGGAGGCCGACGAGAAGAGGACCAGCGTCGGCGCGCCGGCCGCCGCGATCAGGTGCATGGGGCCGGTGTCGTTGCCCACCGCCAGCGTCGCCCGCGCGCCCAGCGCCGCGATCTGCGCGAAGTCGGTGCGGCCGGTGAGATCGCGCGCCTGCACCTTGCGCTGGATGGCGCGGGCGAGGCTGCTCTCCTGCATGTTGCCGACGATGAGGATCTCGAGGTTGCGCTTGCGCAGCGCTTCGCCCAGCTCGGCGAAGCCGTCGATGGTCCAACGCTTCTCCGGCCGGTGCTCCGACGAACCAGGGACGAAGAGCACGTAGGGGCGCGACGTGCCGGCGGTGTTCGCCGGCCGCGCCGAAGCGGCCGCGCCCTTCTTCAGGATCCAGCTGATGTCCGGCGGCGGCGCCGAGCCCGACGTGATCGGCGCGTTCGGCCAGATGCCGGCGTCCTTCAGCTGCTCGGCCTGGCGCTCCAGCGTGTGCATGCGGCCGCGGTCGCGGTTCCGGTGCGGCAGGCTGCAGCCGAACGCCGTGCCCGACCACTGGGGCGGGAAGGGGCCGAGCAGGTAGAAGTAGAGATTCGAGCGCGAGGAGGTCTGCAGGTCGTAGACGCGGTCGTAGCGATTGCGGCGCAGGCGGCGGATCATGCCGATGTTGTCGCCGATTCCAGCGGGACGGCCGTCGCTCTCCACGTCGTTGAAGTACGGGCTGGCGCGGGCCAGCGCCTCGAACGGCGGGGTGGTGAGGAGCGTGATGTGCGCCTTCGGGTGCGCGGCGCGGATGTGCGCCATCGCCGCCAGCGCCTGCACGAAGTCGCCGAGCGCGCCCAGTTTGATCACCAGAATCTTGGAGATCTCGCGTGGTTTGCGGCTCACAAACGTCCCTCCAACACCTCGGCGTAGACGTTGAGCGTGGCTTCGCACATGGCCGCGACCGAATAAAGACGGCCGGTGCGGGCGCGCCCCGCGGCCCCCATGATCGCCCGTTGCGCCGGCCCGGCATCCATCGCCTCGATCATGGCGCGGGCGAGCGCGCCGGCGTCGCCGGGCGGCACGAGCCAGCCGGTCTCGCCATCGACGACGGTTTCGCGCTGGCCGCCGTGGTCGGCGGCGATCACTGGGCGTCCCATGGCCTGCGGCTCGACGGCCGTACGGCCGAAGGCTTCCGGCGCCAGCGAAGGGGCCAACGCCACATCGGTGGCGAGATAGGCCGCTGGCATGTCGTCGCAATGACCCGCCACGAGCACGTGGCCGACGACGCCGCGGTTCAGGATGTTCTGCGTCAGCGTCTGTCTGTAGGCGGTGCGCCCCTGATCGTCGCCGACCATGATAAGGGCGAAGTCCGATCGACCGGCGTCGAGCAACTGCTCGGCCGCTTCGAGCGCCAGCACCTGTCCCTTCCACCGCGTCAGACGCCCGGCCAGCAGGAAGCGTGTCCGGCCGCGGCCTTTCCCGTAGGTGGCTTCCAGGGCGGCGATCCGTTCTGACGAGACGGCGCCGGGGTCGAACCTGGCCAGGTCGATGCCGCGCGGGATCGAGATGACCCGATCGGGGGCAAGGCCATGCTCGGCGATGATGTGGTCGCGGGTGAAGTCGGAATTGGCGATGGTCACGACGCCGCGGGTCATCACCGAATTGTACCAGCGTTTGAGCGGGTTACCCGACGAGTAGAGCCCGTGATACGTCGCGATCGCCGGCGCGTTCGCCCGCCTCGCCGCCGCGAAGGCGCTGAACGCCGGCGCCCGCGAACGGACGTGCACGAGGCTGACCCTCTCGTCGCGGATCAGCCGCTCCAGCCGGCCCGTGTTGGCCCGGATGACCAGCGGATTCTTCGTATCGAGCGGCATGCGCACGAGTTTGGCGCCGCGGCGTTCCAACTCTGCGGCCATCCGCCCGCCCTCGCTGGCGACGACGGCGCGGCCGCCGGCCTCGACCACCGCGCGGGCGACATCGAGGGTCGTCTGCTCCGCGCCGCCGGTGTCCAGCGCCGGGATCACTTGCAGAAGGACAAAATTGGGCGGCAGGGCGGCCATGGCGGCCCTCCCATAGCCGGTTTCGCGTCAGACGGCGCGCAGCCGCTCGGCGTCGCCGTCGTCGCTGAGCGCGGCGGCGCGGTCGGCGTTCCAGGCCGAGACGCTCGGGATCTTGGTCAGGTCGACGCGGCTTGCGTGGGCGCGGGCGATCTCGACGATGTCGTTCATCAGGCCGGCTTCCAGCGTGACCGGCTCCAGGCCGAAGCCGAGCAGGGTCTTGTTGGTGACAGCCAGTTCGTTCTCGCTCGCCTCGTTGCGTGGATTGGCCAGGAACTCGACCGGCGCGCCGGTCAGCCGCGCGACCATGCCGGCCAGGTCGCGGACGCGCCAGCACTCGGTCATCTGGTTGAAGATCGCCACGCGGTCGCCCCGCTGCGGCGGGTGCTCCAGCGCCAGCGCGATGCAGCGGACGGTGTCCTGGATGTTGATGAAGGCGCGCGTCTGTCCGCCGGAGCCGTGCACGGTCAGCGGATGGCCGACGGCCGCCTGGATGAGGAAGCGGTTCAGCACCGTGCCGTAGTCGCCGTCGTAGTCGAAGCGGTTGACCAGCTTGGGATCGGCGCGGGTCTCAGCCGTCTGGCAGCCCCAGACGACGCCCTGGTGCAGGTCGGTGATCCGCAAGGCGTCGTTCTTGGCGTAGAACTGGAAGAGCAGCTGATCCTGGGTCTTGGTCATGTGATAGATCGAGCCCGGTGCGACGGGGTGCAGGATCTCGCGCTCGACCCAGCCGTCCGGGCCTTCCATCTTGACCTTGATGTAGCCCTCGGGGATCGCGCCGGCCGTGGCGCCGTAGCCGTAGACGCCCATCGTGCCGAGGTGGGCGACGTGGATGTCGCGCCCGGACTCGACGACCGCGGCCAGCAGATCGTGCGTGGCGCAGACGTTGTTCTGCACCGTGTAGCGCTTGTGTCTGGACGACTTCATCGAATAGGGCGCGGCCCGCTGTTCGGCGAAGTGCACGACGGCGTCGGGCCGCCAGTCGACGAGCAACGCCAGGAGGTCGTCGTAGTCGCGCCCCAGCGTCAGGTCGAAATGCTCGATGGTCGGACCGGCGACGGCGCGCCACGCGGCGATGCGCTCGGCCAGCGGCGCGATTGGCGTCAGCGACTGGACGCCGAGTTCGGCGTCGATCCCCCGCCGCGAGAGGTTGTCGACGATGCCGATGTCGTGCCCGAGCGCCGAGAGATGCAGCGCCGTCGGCCAACCGCAGAAGCCGTCGCCGCCCAGGACCAGCACCCGCATGACCGCCTCCAAACCCGCGCCCGGACGCCGCCGGCGACCCACCGAATCGGCCGCTACGCATGCCATGCGCCGTGTTACGCCGCGCAAAATGACACGCCGATGACGGGTCCGTCGACTCTGCGAGGCTGGCCGCCTCGACGGCCTAGCGTTTCAGCTCGGCTTCGATCATCGCTCGGGCGCCGGCGCCGAGGTCGGGGTGGGAAAGGGCGAAAGCGACGTTGGCGCGCAAGAGGCCGAGCTTGTCGCCGCAGTCGTAGGTCGTTCCCTCGTATTCGAGCGCGTGGAAGGTCTGGTCGGCCATGAGCCGCGCCATGGCGTCGGTCAGCTCGATCTCGCCGCGGGCGCCAGTCTCTTGCGCGGCCAGAACGTCGAAGATTTCCGGCTGCAGGATGATGCGGCCGGAGATGAACAGATTCGAGGGTTCGGTCCCGGGAGCGGGCTTCTCGACCATGCCCGTCATGCGCTGCAGCCGGCCCGAGCCGCCCTCGGCCAACGAGACGATGCCGTACTTGTGCGCCTCGCCCTCTGGCGCCGCCTCGACGACGATGATGTTGCCGCCGACGCGCTCGTAAGCTTCGACCGCCTGCTTCAGCGCCGGCGGATCGGCGGCCATCACCATGTCGGGATAGACCACCGCGAAAGGCTCATCGCCGATCAGGTCGCGGGCGCACGAGACCGCATGGCCGATGCCGAGCGGCCGGCTCTGGCGCACGAAGCTCATCTCGCCCGGCCTCGCCAGCACCTCGCGCAGGTCGGCCAGCATCTCGGTGCGGCCTCTGGCCTCCAGCGCCGCCTCGAGCTCGGGCAGGGCGTCGAAATAGTCCTCGATCGCGCCCTGGCCGCGTCCGGTGACGAAGACGATGTGCTCGATCCCAGCCGCGCGCGCCTCGGCGACGACATAGGTCAGGATCGGCCGGTCAACGATGTTCAGCAGGTTCTTCGGCGTCGCCTTGGCGGCGGGCAACACCCGCGTGCCGAGGCCGGCGACAGGCATCACGGCTTTGCGGACGGGCTTCATCGGGCCTTCACCTAGCTTGCCCGGGAGCCGGTGGCCAGTGGGCGCGGGCGACGGAACCACCCGCCACGGCCGGGTGTTGGAATCGCGGGGGGCCGGAGTTCGCCATGGCTATCGAAGGTCCCGACTATCCGTCCCACCCGCTGCTGACCCGCCCGGGCTGGTGGCGCGACAGGCGTGTCTGGCTCGGCGTCGGCGGCGCCGTCTTGGTGTTGATCCTGCTCTCGCTTCTGGCGCGCGCGTTGTCGCGGCCGCCCGACGATACGATCAGCGTGCCGGCGGTGGACTCATCGGCTCCAGCCTCCCTCTCCAGCGGCGCGATCCCCGGCGGCGCCATCAACGGGGCGGGGACGCCTCAAGCGCCGGGCGCGACGAACGGCGCGACCTCGAACGGTGGTCCTGCCGCCGCGCCAGCTGCCGGGGCGACGCCTCCGGCCAGCATCGGCGCCACCGGCGCGACCGCGGCCAACGGGGCCAGTCCGGCCGCCGCCGCGAACGGCCCACGAACCCCCGCCGCGAACGGCGCTCCGGGCGCAGCAGGCGCTGGCGCGGGCGCGAGCGGGGCTGGAACTGGAGCTGTCGGTACGGGCGCAGCAGGCGCCCCCGGTGCGGGCGCCGCTGGTGCCGGCGCTGCTGGCGCTGGCGCGGCAGGCGCGGGAGGAGCCGGCGCAGGCGGAGCGGGCGGCGGAGGCGGCCGCTAGGGCGGTTATTCGACGGTGACCGATTTGGCGAGATTGCGCGGCTGGTCCACGTCCGCGCCCTTCTGCACGGCCACGTGGTAGGCGAGCAGCTGGATCGGCGCGGCGAACACGAGCGGCGCGATCAGGGGGTCGGCGGCCGGCGTCACGATGACGCGCGCGGACGCCGGCGCGTGCCGGGCGCCTTCGGCGTCCGTGATCAGGATCACGCGCCCGCCCCGGGCGATGACCTCGCTCATGTTCGAGACCGTCTTGTCGAAGAGCGCGTCTGACGGGGCGATGACGATGATTGGCGTATTTTCGTCCACGAGGGCGATCGGTCCGTGCTTGAGCTCTCCGGCCGCGTAGCCCTCGGCGTGGATGTAGCTGATCTCTTTCAGCTTCAGCGCGCCTTCGAGCGCCAGGGGATACATCGCGCCGCGGCCGAAGTAGAGCACGTCGCGCGCCTTGGCGATCTCGAGCGCCAGCGCATGGATCGTGTGCTCGTCGAAGATGGCCTCGGCGATCAGGCGGGGCGCTTCCAAAAGGAGGCCGACCAGCCGCGCCTCCTCCGCCGCATCGATCCGGCCGCGCTGCACGGCGGCGGCGATGGCCAGCGCGGTCAGCGCGGCGACCTGGGCGGTGAAGGCCTTGGTCGAGGCCACGGCGACCTCGGGGCCGGCGTTGGTCGGCCAGAAGATGTCGACCTCGCGCGCCATCGTCGAGCCGTGCGAATTGACGATGGCGGCGGTCGTGAGCCCCTGCTGCTTGCACCAGCGGAGCGCGGCCAGGGTGTCCGCTGTTTCGCCGGACTGGGAGATCCCCAGCGCCAGAGTCTTCGGCGCGACGGCCGGGTCGCGGTAGCGAAACTCGGAGGGGAACTCGACGTCGGTGACCAGGCCCGCCAGACGTTCGAACACGTAGCGGCCGATCATGCCCGCGTAGGAGGCGGTGCCGCACGCGACGATCTGCAGCCGCTCGAGGTCGGCGAAGCTGAACCCGCCCGGGACCGCCGCGCGGCCTTTGATCGGATCGAGGTAGCTCGCCAGCGTGTGCTGCACCGCGTCCGGCTGGTCGTGGATCTCCTTCTCCATGAAGTGCCGGTAGTTGCCCTTCTCGACCAGGGCCGCGGACGCCGGCACCGTGATCACCGGCCGCTCGACAGCCGCGCCGCTCGCGTCGAACACCCGAGCGCCCTTGTGGTCGATGGCGACGTAGTCCCCCTCGTCCAGGTAGGCGACGCGCTGGGTGAAGGGGCCGACCGCCATGGCGTCGGTGCCGAGGTACATCTCGCCGTCGCCGTAGCCGACCACGAGCGGCGGGCCGCGGCGCGCGCCGAGGATCAGGTTCTCGTCGCCCTCGACCATCACGGCGATGGCGAAGGCGCCTTCGAGGCGGTCGAGCGCGGCCTTGAGCGCCGCGATCGGGTCCAGGCCCGCGGCCATCTCGGCGTCGATCAGGTGCGCCACGACCTCGGTGTCGGTCTCGCTCTCGAACACGCGGCCGGCGGCGGTCAGCTCGCGTTTCAGCGCGGCGAAGTTCTCGATGATGCCGTTGTGCACGACGGCGACGCGGCCGGCGATGTGCGGGTGGGCGTTCGGCGTCGTCGGCGCCCCGTGCGTCGCCCACCGGGTGTGGCCGATGCCGGTCGATCCGGTCAGCGGCTCGGCCGCCAGCACGGCCTCGAGCCCGGCGATCTTCCCCGCTTGCCGGCGCCGCGCGATATGGCCGTTCTCGATCGCCGCCACGCCGGCGGAGTCGTAGCCGCGGTACTCGAGCCGCTTCAAGCTATCGACCAGGCGCGCCGCGACCGGCTGGGTTCCGACGATGCCGATGATGCCGCACATGGCTTTTCGTATGTCCCGCCCGTGGCTGCGGCGCCGGCTATTCTTGTCGGCGCTGCTTGTTGCAGTCTGAAACCGAGCGCGACTTGGCGTCCGGGTGGCCTGGATTTAGCATTGGCGGCGCGCGAACCGAATAAATCTGCATTTCGGACCGTTTCGCGAAGACTGGAGAGCCCCTGATCATGAGTGCGCGCGCCTACTTCGGCACCGACGGCATCCGCGGACAGGCGAACCGCCATCCGATGACGGCCGAGGTGGCGCTGCGCGTCGGCCTGGCCGCCGGCAAGCTCTTCCGCACCGCCGGCGACCGTCGGCATCTGGTGGTGATCGGCAAGGACACGCGCCTGTCAGGCTATACAATCGAGCCGGCGCTGGTGGCCGGGTTCGGCAGCGTCGGCATGGACGTGCGCCTGTTCGGCCCCTTGCCGACCCCCGGCGTGGCGATGATGACGCGGTCGCTGCGGGCCGACCTCGGGGTGATGATCTCGGCCTCGCACAACAGCTACACCGACAACGGCATCAAGCTGTTCGGCCCTGACGGCTACAAGCTGTCGGACGAGATCGAACTCAACATCGAAGCGCTGATGGACGAGGGCCTCCAGGAAGGCTTGGCCGAGCCGGCGGACCTCGGCCGCGTGCAGCGCATCGACGACGCGCAGGCGCGGTACGTCGAGATCGTCAAGTCGACCTTCCCGCGGCGGCTCAATCTGAACGGTCTGCGCGTGGTCATCGACTGCGCCAACGGCGCCGCCTACAAGGTCGCGCCCGCCGCGCTCTACGAACTGGGCGCCGAGGTGAAGGAAGTGGGCGTCAGCCCCAACGGCCTCAACATCAACCTCGAGTGCGGCTCGACCTATCCAAAGACCCTGGCCAAGGCGGTGCGCGAATATCGCGCCGACATCGGCATCGCGCTCGACGGCGACGCCGACCGGGTGCTGATCTGCGACGAGCGCGGCGAGGTCGTTGACGGCGATCAGATCATGGCCATCATCGCCGCCGACTGGGCGACGAACGACCGCCTGAAGGGCGGCGGCGTCGTCGGCACCGTCTACTCCAACTTCGGCCTCGAACGGTTTCTCGCCGACCGCGGCCTCGGCCTCGAGCGAACGGCGGTGGGCGACCGCTACGTGATGGCGCGCATGCGGGAGGGCGGCTTCAACCTGGGCGGGGAACAGTCCGGGCACGTGATCCTGTCCGACTTCTCCACAACCGGCGACGGATTGATCGCTGCATTGCAGGTCCTGGCGGTGCTGGTGCAGTCAGGCAAGAGGATGAGCGCGCTCGCCCAGCAGTTCGAGGCTGCGCCGCAAAAGCTCGAGAACGTCCGCTTCGCCAATGGCGCAAAACCCCTGGACGACGCCAACGTGAAGTCGGTCATCGCCGAATGCGAGGCGAGGCTGAACGCCTCGGGCCGCATCGTCGTGCGGCCATCGGGGACCGAGCCGCTCATTCGGATCATGGCCGAGGGCGACGACGCCAAGCTGGTCGCCCAGGTCGTGCGCGACATCGCCGGCGCGGTGAAGCAGGCGGCGGCGTAGCCGCCAGGCCGCCGCCGCCACAATCGCTCCTACTCGTAGCGATCGTCGAACGCCGACGGGCCGATCGGCGACTGATACATCGCCCGGCGCACCGCGCCGCGCACGCAATCCTGGTCATCATCGACCGAGGTTACGTAGCGCATGGCGAGGTCCTCACACGCGTCGTGCGCGGCGCGGATGATGCGGTTGCGCAGCGTGCGAGCGCCCCAGCCGGTGCTCAGGTCGAGGTCGGCGTAGCTCACGATGCGGGTGGTGAACACCGTGTCGATTTCGGCGCCGGTGTACGGATCGCGCTCGACGCGCGGCGCGGTGATGGTGACGTCGCCGCCGGCGGTGGTTTCCTCGTAAGCGGGCTGCGCTTGCGACGGCGCGGCGGGAACCAGCAGAGCCAAGCTGGCCGCGGCAGCCGCGCTCAGGGTCAGCCTGATCGCGGTCTTGGGCATGAGATACATAAGTTCGCTCCTTCGCGAGCGGCGCCGGTCGCGTCTCTGCCGGTGCGGACGGCGCCTTGATTGACGATGGGCGCCCCCGTGAAAAAACGTCCCGGCTATCGGGCGCGTTCCACATATTTTAGTATTGACTTAATTAAGTGGGGGCTTCATTTTTCGCGCATGGACAGTATGACCGCCCTCGCCGATCCCACCCGGCGGCGCATCGTCGAGACGTTGGCGCGAGGCGCGCTCTCGTCCGGCGACATCGCGCGGCGGTTCGACATCAGCGCGTCCGCCATCTCGCAGCACCTGAAGACGCTGCGGGCCGCCGGGCTCGTGCGGGCGCGGCCGGCGGCGCAACGGCGCATCTACGAACTCGACCCGCGCGGGTTCGACGAGATGAGCGCGTGGATCGGCGGCATCCGCCGCTTCTGGGCCGCGCGGCTGGATGCGCTGGAAGGCGAAATCGAAAAGGAGCAAGGCCGATGACAGATCTTGGCGAAACCTACCGGGTGCCGGCCGTCCGCTTCGAGCGCCTCATCGCGGCGCCGGCCGAGACCGTCTGGGCCCATCTGACGGACTGCGGGAAGCTCGCCGCCTGGTACGGCGAGGACGGCAGCATCGAGCCGCGCGAGGGCGGCGCCGTTCACATGGCCGGCGGCCACATCCGGGGCGTCGTCACCCAGTACAAGCCCAATCGGCGGCTGGCCTACACCTGGAACGTCTTCGCGCCGGGAGAGCAGGAGTCGCCCTATCCGGAGTCCTATCTGACCATCGAGTTGCAGGCGCGCGGGAACGAGACGCTGCTGGTGCTGACGCACCTGCCGGTGCTGGACCGGTTCGAGCCGCAGAACGCCATGGGTTGGCACACCTTCCTCGATATGCTGGACGCCACCATCGCTGGCCGGCCCGTGCTCGGGCGCGGGGAATACATGGAAAAGAACGCGGCCCTCTACGAGGTCGACCTCGCCAATCTGCAGCGCTGACCCGTCGGCGCTAGCCGCCGGCCTCACGTCGGCCGACGCTCACGTAGCGCACGCCGTGAGCCGCCATTTCGGCCGGCTCGTAGATGTTGCGCAGATCGATCACCACCGGCGCGCGCATCAGGCCTTTCACGAGCGGGATATCCAGGGCGCGGAACTGGTCCCACTCGGTCAGGATGACCAGCGCATCGGCGCCGCGCGCCGCTTCGTAGGCATTGGCGGCGAAGTCGACGTCGCGCAGCAGCTGGCGCGCCCTGTGGTCCTCCGGATCGTAGGCCTGGATGCGGGCGCCCCTGGTCTGCAGCGCCGGGATGATCTCGAGGCTGGGCGCCGCGCGCATGTCGTCGGTATTGGCCTTGTAGGTCAGGCCGAGCACGCCGATCGTCCGGCCGGCGACGTCGCCGCCCATGGCGCCGGCGATCTTGTCGGCCATGCCGAGCTTGCGCGCGTCGTTCGCCTTGAGCGTCGCCTCGACCAGGCTTAAGGGGCGCGTTGCGTCGACGGCGGTTCGCACGAGCGCCAGCGCGTCCTTCGGGAAACACGACCCGCCGATCCCCGGTCCCGGGTGCAGGAACTTCGAGCCGATCCGGTTGTCGAGCCCAATCCCGCGCGCGACCTGTTCGACGTCGGTGTCCAGCGCCTCGCACAGGTCGGCCATCTCGTTGATGAAGGTGATCTTCATGGTGAGAAAGGCGTTGGCCGCATATTTGATCAGCTCGGCGGTGCGCCGTTCGGTGAACAGAATGGGCGTCTGGTTCAGGTCGAGCGGCCGATAGAGTTCCGCCATCACCGGCCGCGCCCGCTCGTCGTTCAGCCCGACCACCACACGGTCCGGCCGTTTGAAGTCATCGATCGCCGCGCCCTCGCGAAGAAACTCGGGGTTGGAGATCACGGCGACATCGGCGTCGGGGCGGGTCTCCTTGATGATCTCCTCGATGCGGTCGCCGGTGCCGACCGGCACGGTCGATTTGGTGACGACGACGGTGAATCCATCCAGATGCGGCGCAATCTCCGCGGCGACGCCGTGAACGAAGGAGAGATCCGCGTGGCCGTCATCGGCCCGCGACGGCGTGCCGACGGCGATAAAGACGGCGTCCGCCTCGGCCACGGCCTCGTCCGGCGTCGCGCTGAAGCGCAGGCGGCCCTCGCGCGCGGTCCGCGCCACCAGGCTTTCAAGCCCGGGCTCGTAGATGGGAACGACGCCCTTCTTGAGCCCACGGAGCTTGTCGGCGTCCTTCTCCACGCAAGTGACCACATGGCCGAAATCGGCGAAGCAGGCGCCGGACACCAGGCCGACGTAGCCGGCGCCGATCATGGCGACTCGCATGGGGTGGAAGCGCCTCCGGGCCGCCTAGATTTGCTGGTTGTATGCCCCGATCTCGGCGCGTTTGGCCAGCCTGGGCTTCACCTCGTCGCGGAACAGCGCACGCATGTCGTCCTCGGACCGCGTGCTCTCGACCACGACCACCAGCTCCGGCTTGTTCGACGAGGCGCGCACCAGCACCCATGAGCCGTCCTCGAGCGCGACGCGGACGCCGTTCACGGTGATCACCTCGGCGATGGCGCGTCCGAGGATGCGGCCGCCCCCGGCGGCGAAGGCCTCGTACTCGCGCACGATCTCGTCGATGACCGCGTACTTCACCTCGTCGGCGCAGTGCGGCGACATGGTGAGCGAGGTCCAGGCGAGCGGCAGCGCCGACTTCAATCCGCTCAGCGACTGGCCGGGGTTGCGGTCGAGCATGGACAGGATCGCGCCGGCGGCGGTGAGCGCGCAGTCGTAGCCGCGCCCGAGGGGCGCGTTGAAGAAGAAGTGACCGCTCTTCTCGAAGCCGGCCAGTGCGTGCAGCTCGGCGGTCTTGCGCTTGATGTAGCTGTGACCCGTCTTCCAGTAGACTGTCGTGCAGCCGGCCGCGGCGAGCACTGGATCGGTGGCGAAGAGCCCGGTCGACTTCACGTCGACCACGAAGGTCGCCCCCTTGTGAGTGGGCGCCAGATCGCGAGCCAGCATCAGGCCGATCTTGTCGGCGAAGATCTCGTGTCCGCCGTCGTCGACCACGCCGCAGCGGTCGCCGTCGCCGTCGAAACCAAGCGCCAGATCCGCGCCGGTCTCGGCCACGCGCCGCGCCATCGCCTCCAGCATCACCTGATCTTCCGGGTTCGGATTGTAGCGCGGGAAGGTCCAGTCGAGGTCGCAGTCCATTTCGATGACTTCGCTCACGCCCATGCGGCGCAAGCCCTCCGGTGCGAAGGCGCCAGCCGTGCCGTTGCCGCAGGCGCAGACGACCTTGAGGGGACGCGCCAGGCGCACGCGGCCGCTCACGTCGGCGATGTAGCGTTCCGCCACGCCCTCGACGCGGGTGAGGCGCCCGCCCGGCCGCTCGCGCCCCTCGGCGCCGAGCACGATCGCCTTCAGTCGCCCGATCTCGTCCGGCCCAAACGTGAGCGGCGGCGCCGCGCCCATCTTCACCCCGGTCCAGCCGTTCTCGTTGTGACTGGCCGTCACCATGGCCACGCAGGCCACGTCGAGGTCGAACTGGGCGAAGTAGGCGGCTGGCGTGATCGCAAGGCCGATGTCGAGCACCTCGCATCCCGCGCCGATCAGGCCCAGCGTCAGCGCCTGTTTCACCGACAGCGAATAGGACCGGTAGTCGTGGCCGACGACGATCCGCGACTGGCCAAGTTCGTGGATGTAGGTCCCCAGCCCCAGCCCCAGCGCCTGCACCCCGATCAGGTTGATCTCGGCGCCCAGGAGCCAGCGGGCGTCGTACTCGCGAAACCCGGTTGGCTTGACGAGCGGGGTCGTCTCGTAGGCGAGCGTGTTCTCCTGAACGTCGGCGCGCGGCTGAAGCGGCGCGGCGCTCACATGACACCCGCGCGCAGGAGGTCGTGCATGCTGAGGATGCCGATGGGCCTGTCGTTCTCCACCACGAACAGAACCGTGACGCCGGCGATCAGTTGCAGGGCTTCGGCGGCCAGCGTCTCGCGGCTCGCGGTGCGCGGCGTGCGGGTCATGATCTCGCCAGCGGTGTGGCCGAGCAGTCCGTCGATGTGACGACGCAGATCGCCGTCGGTGATGATGCCGACCAGCCTGCCATCGCCCTCGACGACGCCGACGCAGCCGAAGCGCTTCTCGCTCATGACCAGAATGGCGTCGGCCATCGGAGCGTCAGGGGCGACCAGGGGCAGCTCGTCGGGCCCGTGCATCAGTTCGGCGACCAGGCGCAGGCTCGCGCCGAGCTTGCCGCCGGGGTGCAGCACGCTGAAGTGGCTGGCGGTAAAGCCGCGACGCTCGAGCAGGACGACCGCCAGCGCATCGCCGAGCGCCATCATCAGCGTGGTCGAGGTGGTTGGCGGATCGAGCCGTTCGGCGGCTTCCGGCGCGTCGGGCAACTGCAGCACGATGTCGGCGGCGCGCCCCAGCGTGCTCTCGGCCGAAGCGGTGACGGCGATGAGCGGGATGGCGAAACGCTTGGCGTAGGCGATGACGGGAGCGAACTCGCGCTGTTCGCCGGACTTCGACAGCGCGATGACCACATCGCCGCCGGCGATCATCCCGAGGTCGCCGTGCGCCGCCTCGGTCGCGTGAACGAACTGTGCGGGCTGCCCGGTCGAGGCGAGCGTCGAGGCGACCTTGCGTCCCACATGCCCGGACTTGCCGATGCCCGTCAGGATGATGCGGCCCTTGGCGGCGGCGACGATTTCCACCGCCTCGACAAACGGCGCGCCGAGGCTGGCGGCCAGCATCGCCAGCCCCTCGGCCTCGACGCCCAGCACGCGGCGCGCGACGGCGACAGCGTCGAAGTCGCTCATTGGCTCTTTCTGAGGCCGGCGAGCGCCGCGGCGGCGGCGGCCTCGGCGGCGGTCGGAGGCGGCTTCACCACCGGTTTTCCGAACGGCGCCGGCGAGCGGGCGCCGAGGCCTTGCGGCGTCACCGCGGCGAGCGCGGTGAAGGCGATCGCCAGTACGGCGCAGAGGGCGAAGAAGATGCGGTTCGACATCCGCGCCAGCTATAGCAGCGGCGCCGCAGGCGCGCGAGGCGAGGCGCGCTTGACGCTCCAAAGGCTTGGCCCTAGCCGAGGCGGCAAGGAGCAGCGCGTATGCCAACCCTCGTCCTTCTGCGCCACGGCCAGAGCCTTTGGAACCTGGAGAAGCGCTTCACGGGCTGGGTCGACGTCGACCTGACGGCCGCCGGCGAAGCGGAGGCCGAGCGCGCCGGCGCGTTGATCGCCGAGGCCGGCATCGCGCTCGATCGGGCCTACGCCTCGGTGCTGACGCGCGCCATCCGCACCGCCGACCTGGCGCTGGCCAAGGCCGATCAGCTGTGGATCCCGCTGACCAAGCACTGGCGGCTGAACGAGCGCCACTACGGCGGCCTCACCGGTCAGACCCACGCCGATGTCGCGGCGAAGGTCGGCGATGCGCAGGTGCAGACCTGGCGCCGCTCCTATGACGCGCCGCCACCGCCGCTCGAGCCCGGGGGCGCTTACGATTTCACCACCGACCGCCGCTATGCCGGCGAGGCGATCCCCGCCACCGAAAGCCTGAAACTGACTTTGGAGCGGGTGCTGCCTTACTGGAGCGGCGAGATCGCGCCCCGGCTGGCGGCCGGCGAGCGGCTGCTGGTTGCGGCGCACGGCAACTCCCTTCGTGCGATCGTCAAGCATCTCTTCGCCGTCCCAGACGAGGCGATCACCGGCGTCGAGATTCCGACGGGCAACCCGCTGTTGGTGGACCTGGACGGCGCGTTGAAACCGGTCGCGGCGCGCTATCTCGACGCGAGCCGCGCCCAGCCCCTGCCGACGGCCGCGTGACGGAGCGGGCGCTGGACGAGCGGATGATGCGCCGCGCCATCGCGCTGGCGGCGTCCAGGCTCGGGCGAACCGGCGACAACCCGGCGGTGGGCTGCGTGATCGCGCGCGGCGCTTCTGTGATCGCCGAGGCCGCCACCGCGCCAGGCGGGCGGCCGCACGCCGAGGAACAGGCTGTGGCGCTGGCCGGGGACGCCGCGCGCGGCGCGACGGCCTACGTCACGCTGGAGCCGTGCGGCGAGCGGTCCAGCGGCGCGCCGTCGTGCAGCGAGCGGCTGATCGAGGCGGGCGTGAGCCGGGTCGTCTTCGCGGCCGCCAACCCGCATGCGCTCTCGGCCGGCCGCGGGCCGGCGCGGCTGCGCGCGGCGGGTATCGTCGTCGACAAGGGCCTTCTGGCCGACCGGGCGCGGGCGCTCTATGTCGACCTTTGACAAAACCTAACGCGATGGAAGGGTTGCGTTAACGGCGGTCGGGCATAGTCCGCCGCGGTGTCCCCCTCGCTCACGGAAGAACCCATGTCCGCGTACAGCACGGCAGGCAACTATCGCCGTCTTACGCAGGAAGACGCGGACGCGATCTGCGCCAAGCACGACCGGCTGTGGACAGCCCGGCCGGGCGGCGCGCGCGCCGTCTTCTCCTGGATGGATCTGACCAACCTTAACTTTCGCGGCCGCAACCTGTCCGACGCCGACTTCACCGGCGCCATTCTCTGCGGCTGCAAATTCGCTGGCGCGCGCCTCGACCACGCCGTCTTCTTCGGCGCCGACATGCAGGATTGCGACCTGAGCGAATCCTCGCTTCGGCGCGCCGACCTGCGCGGGGCCTGCCTGCGCGGCGCGGACCTGACCGGCGCCGACCTCTTCGAGGCCGATCTGCGCGAAGGCTCGATCGCCGCCGTCGACCGCGGCCGCGGGCTTCGCCTCCTCGAGCACACCACGCGGGTTTCCGAGGCGCAGGGCGCGACGCTGGCCGGCGCCAACCTCGAACGCTCAAAGCTCTCGGGCGTCATCGCCGTACGCGCCGACTTCACCGACGCGATCCTGAAGGACGCCAAGCTCGTCCGCGCCAACCTCAAGCAGGCGTCGATGTCGGGCGCGAACCTGGCCGGCGCCGACCTCTCGGGTGCGGACCTTTCGGGCGCCGATCTGCGCGACGCGGTGCTGGTGGGCGCGACCATCTATGCCTGCAACACCACGGACGCACGCATGGAAGGGGCGCTGACCGACCAGCCCTCGGGCCGCGACGTCTCGGAGCTTCCCTACGCCGACATGGTCGCCGCCCACGCCCAGTGGTGCGAAACCCAGGGAGCCGAGGGGACGCCCTCGGTGTTCGACGGCGCCGACCTTCGGGCGCTGAAGTCGATCAAGGGCTACAACCTGACCGCCATGTCGGCGAAAGGCGCGGTGTTCTACGGCCTCGACATGGAGGGCGTTCAGCTCCAGGGCGCCCACCTCGAAGGCGCCGACCTGCGCGCCTGCAACCTTCGCCGCGCCGACCTGCGCGGCGCCCGGCTCATGGGCGCCAAGCTCTCCGGCGCCGACCTGCGCGAGGCGGTGCTCGGGCCGCTGCTGATCGGCGAGAACCGGCTGTTGCCGTGCGACCTTACCCGCGCCGTGGCCAAGGGGGCCGACTTCTCCCAGGCCGACCTGCACCACGCGATCATGGTGTTCGCCGACCTCAGCCGCGCCAACTTCACCGGCGCGAACGTGCGCCAGGCCGATCTCTCGGGCGCGCACCGGCCGGGGACGCGCGGGCTCGATCTCCCGCACGTCGAGCAGACGGCCCAGTCGGCTTAGATCCGGTTCAGGGCCAGGGCATGAAGGATGGCGTGCAACGCCGGCGGCTCAGCCAGGGTGAACTCGATATCGTCGTCGCGGCCCATGCGCGATTCGTCGCCGGCAAGCCGGGCGGCAAGCGCGCGGCGCTCCGCTTCGTCGACCTCTCGGGGTTGAACCTCGAAGATCGCGACCTGTCTGACGCCGACCTCTCCGGCTCCATCCTGCACGGCTGCCGCATGGCCCGCAGCCGGCTTTCCCGAGCCAACCTTTTCGGCTGCGACCTCAGGACCACCGACCTGCGCGAAGCGATCATGGTGCGCGCCGATCTGCGCGGCGCAAGCCTTCGTGGCGCCAACGTCAGCCAGGCCGACCTGACCCAGGCCGACTTCCGCGAGGGGCTGATCGGCGTCGCCGACCGCACCAAAGGCCTCGATATGCGTCGAGCCGGCGAGCTCGATCGCGCCAATTTCTCCGGCGCCAAGCTCGACGGCTCCCAGTTCGCGGACGCCTCGGCCTGCGCCACCGACTTCACCGACTGCTCGATGAAGGGCGCAAACCTGGCCGGCGCCAACCTCAAGGACGCGGATCTCTCAGGCGCGATGCTCGAGGATGCGGATGTCGCCGGCGCCATCCTCGACAACGCCAAGCTCAGAGGGGCGGTGCTGACAGGCGTCGATGTGAGACGGGCGCGCAGCCACCTTGGCGCCGACCTGTCCGGTTCTCTTCAGACGCCAAGCGCCGATGCGATCGGCCGGGTGGAGGAATTGATGGCGCGCGCCCGCGGCAGCGAGACCTGGCTCAAGTCCGGCGGCGGCGAAGGGGCGCCCGCGCGGTTCGATGGCGAGGATCTGCGTCCGCTCGGCGTGCGGCTTCGCGGCCTGCGGCTGACCGCGATGTCGGCCAAGAGCGCCTGCATGGTGGGCCTCGACCTCGCCGGCGCGCACCTGCAGGGCGCAAACCTCGAGGGTGCGGACTTGCGCGGCGCCTCGCTCGATCACGCCGACCTGAGGGGAGCGCGGCTTGGCGGCGCCAACCTGACGAAGGCCAGTCTGCGGGGCGCCCAACTCGCGCCGCTGCCGTTGAGCGCCGGCCGCGAGACGCCGGTGAACCTGACCAACGCGCGCATGCGCTACGTCGAAGCGCAGGGCGCCGACTTCGCCGGCGCGATGCTCGACGGGGCGGATCTGCGCGGCGCCGACGTCACCAAGGCGAACTTCTCCGGCGCGAGCCTTTCCGGCTGCGACACTCAGCAGGTCGCCGGCCTCGCGGCCTGAGGCGATTTGCTCTAGCAAGACCGCATGATCGCCTTCTGGGTCGCCGCCGCGCTTCTCGCCGCCGCCGCGGCCCTGATCATCGTCTCGCGCGCCGCCCGGGCGGCAGGCCCTCCGCAGGCCGAGGACCCCGCGCTCGCGGTCTATCGCCGCCAGCTGGACGAACTCGATGATCTGGCTGATCGGGGCCTCCTGCCCGAAAGCGAGCGCCGCTCGGCCCGAACCGAAGCGGCGCGCCGACTGCTGGCGGCCGCGGATGCGTCGCCGCCAAAGCCGGTCGGCAAACCGAGCCGCGCCGCCGTGCTGATCGCCGCGGGCGCAACGCCGCTTCTTGCGCTTGGCGTTTACGTCGCCGTGGGTTCGCCGGGCCTGCCCGACCAGCCGTTCGCCGCCCGTCTGAAGGCCTGGACGGCGACCGCCAGCGATCAGGCGACAGCCGGCGATCTCGGCCCGGAAGAGCTGGCCGCCGTGTGGAGCGAGGTGATTGCGCAGCGCCGGAGCGATCCCGTTCCGCTGCTATCGCGCGCGCACGCAGAGGCGCAGGCTGGCGATCTTCCGGCGGCTGAGCAGGATCTCCGCCGGGCGATCGCGCTCGATCCGAACCGCGCCCCCTTCTGGCAGTTGCTGGGCGACGTGCTCACCGCCGAGGCGGGAGATGACTCTTCGCCCGAGGCGCACGCCGCCTTCGAGCGCGCCGTCGCCCTGGACCCGACGTTCGCGGCGCCCCGGTACGCCCTCGGGCGCGAGGCGATAGCGGGCGGCGACGTCGATGGCGGGCTGAAGATCTGGCGCGAGCTGGCCGCGTCGTTGCCGGCGACGGACTCGGACCGACAGGCGCTGGAGGCGGAGATCGGCCAGGTCGCCAAGACTCGCGCGCTGCCGGCAAATCCGAACACCCCGGCCGGCGGGCAGGCGGCCATGATCCAGGCCATGGTGGCGCAGCTCGCCGCCCGGCTGAAGGCGCAGCCGAACGATCCGGAAGGCTGGGGGCGGTTGATTCGTTCCTACAGCGTGCTCGGCGACCAGGCTGACCGGGACGCCGCGGTCGCCGCAGCGCAACAGACGTTCAAGAACCGGCCCGACGCCTGGCGGCAGGTCGTGGCGGCCGAGGGCCAGCCGCAATGACGCCGCCGAACGCTTCCTTCGCCATGGTTGTGGCAAGATGGCGTGGAACAGGACCCGCCCGCGTATGAGTCTCATGCCAAAATCGCGCAAGGCGCGCCGCAGGCTGGCGGCGGTCGCTCTTGCAGCGCCCATTCTGGCGGGCGCCGCGGCGCTGGCCTTCTACGCGCTCGGTGATTCCGTCTCCTTCTTCTATTCGCCGAGCCAGGCGAAGGCGTCGAACGTCCCGGCCGGTCGGACGATAGAGCTCGGCGGTCTCGTGGCCATGGGGTCGCTGAAGAAGACGCCTGACGGCGGCATCGCCTTTTCCGTCGCCGATCAGAAGGACGCCTATCCGGTGGTCTACCGGGGCGAGGTTCCAGACCTCTTCCGCGAAGGGCAGGGCGTCGTGGCGAAAGGCGCCTTCGGCTCGGACGGCGTCTTCCGCGCCACCGAAATCCTGGCCAAGCACGACGAACGCTACATGCCGCGCGAACTCGTCAAGGCGCTCAAGGCCTCGGGCGAGTGGCGCGGCGACCCGCAAACGGCGGCCGCCAAATGATCGCCGAGTTCGGCTCCTTCGCTCTGGTGTTGGCGTTCGCCCTGTCCATCGCCCAGCTCGGTCTGTCGGCGGCGGGACGGCTGCGCGGGAACCCGTCGCTGGCCGGCGCCGGCGAGGGCGCGGCCGGCGGGGCCTTCATCTGCACGGCGGCGGCGTTCGCCGCGCTGACCTTCGCTTTCGTGACCTCGGACTTCTCGGTGGTCAACGTCGCGGCCAACTCGCACACCGACAAGCCGCTGTTCTACAAGATCACCGGCGTCTGGGGCAGCCATGAGGGCTCCATGCTGCTCTGGTGCCTGGCGCTGACCGGCTATGGCGCGGTGATGGCGATCTTCGGCTCTGGCCTGCCGGCGCGGCTGAAGTCGACGGCGGTCGCCGTGCAGGGCGCGCTGGGCGTCCTCTTCCTGGGTTACACGGTCTTCGCCTCGAACCCGCTGCTGCGGCTCCCCAACCCGCCGGTCGAGGGCCACTCGCTCAATCCGCTGCTCCAGGACCCGTTCCTGGCGATCCATCCGCCGTTCCTCTACTCGGGCTATGTCGGCATGTCGGTGGTGTTCTCGCTGTCGCTGGCCGCGCTCATCGAGGGGCGCGTGGACGCGGCGTGGGCCAGGTGGGTAAGACCCTGGGCGCTCGCCGCCTGGAGCCTGCTCACCATCGGGATCATGCTGGGCTCGTTCTGGTCCTACTACGTGCTCGGCTGGGGCGGCTGGTGGTCGTGGGATCCGGTTGAGAACGCCAGTTTCATGCCGTGGCTGGCGGCGACCGCGCTGCTGCATTCCGCGACCGTGACCGAGAAGCGGGGCGCGCTGGCCGGCTGGACGGTCTTCCTCGGGCTTGTGGCCTTCACCTTCTCGATGCTGGGCGCCTTCCTGGTGCGCTCCGGCGTGCTCACATCGGTGCACGCGTTCGCGATCGATCCGGCGCGCGGCGTGCTCCTGCTCTCGATTCTGGCAATCGCCGCTGGCGCCGGCTTTCTCGTCTTCGCCTGGCGGGCGCCGAAGCTCGCGCCGGGCGGCCTCTTCGCGCCGATCAGCCGCGAGGGCGCGCTGGTGCTCAACAACCTCTTCATCGCCGCGGCGACGGCGGCGGTATTGTTCGGCACGCTGTTCCCGCTGATCAAGCAGGCGGCCAGCGGCGATGCCGCCTCTGTCGGGCCGCCCTACTTCAACCGCACCTTCGCCCCGATCATGGCTGCGGTGCTGGTCGTCCTGCCGCTGGCGCCGCTGATGCCGTGGAAGCGCGCCGACCTGGTCGGTGCGTTGCAGCGCCTGCTCGCCGCCGCCTTGGCGGCGGTCGCCGCGGGGATCGCGGTCGTCGCGCTCGCGCGGCCTGGCGACGTCGTGACGGCGATGGGCGTCGCGCTGGCGGTCTGGCTGATCGCGGGGACGCTGACCGAGCTCGTGCAGCGCGTTCGCGGCGGCGGCGCAAAGGCGTCCGAGATGTTGCGCCGGTTTGTCGGGCTGCCGCGGGGAACGCTGGGCATGAGCCTGGCCCACATCGGGCTCGGCGTCTTCATCCTCGGCGCGGCGCTGGAGACGAGCGGGCGCATCGAGGCGGCGCAAGTCCTTGGGCTCGGCGGCCACATGAACGTCGCCGGCTATGATCTGCGGCTGGACAAGGTCGCCGCGGTGCAGGGACCGAACTACACGGCCGAGCGGGCCGACCTGACCGTTACGCGCGGCGGCTCGCCGGTCTGCGCGGCCGCGCCCGAGCGCCGCTTCTATCCCGCCAATCAGCAGACCACCTCGCGGGTGACGATCTGCGTGCAGGGCCCGAGCGACCTCTACCTCGTGGTCGGCGAGCCGCGGGCGGCGGGGGGCCCGTCGTCGTGGCTGATCCGCGCCTATTGGAACCCCTGGGTGCGTCTGATCTTCCTCGGCCCGCTGCTGATGGCGCTGGGCGGGGCGCTGTCGCTGTCGGACCGGCGGCTACGCCTGGGCGTGCCGCGTCGGGCCCGGGCGGCGCAAGCGGTCGCGGAGGCCGCCGAGTGAGGCTCGCGCGCGCAGCGGCGATTGCGGGCGCGCTCGCCTGCATGGCGGCGACGGCGAGCGACCCCGCCGACATCCTGAAGAATCCAGCGCAGGAGGCGCGCGCGCGGGCGCTCTTTCGCCAGATCCGCTGCGTGGTCTGCCAGAGCGAGTCGATCGACGAGTCCGACGCCGACATCGCTCGCGACCTGCGCCAGCTCGTGCGCGCCGACGTCGCCGCCGGCGACACCGACGCCCAGATCAAGGCCCTGCTCGTGCAGCGCTACGGCGATTTCGTTCTGCTCCAGCCGCCGTTCTCGCTCGGCAACGCCATCCTCTGGACGGCGCCGTTCGCCGTCGTTCTGCTCGGCGCGGGGATCGTGCTGGCGCGCCGGCGGCCGAAAGCGGAGCAGCCGGAACTCGACGCCGCCGAGCAGAAGCGGCTGGAGGCTTTGTTGCACGGGTGAGGGCATGCGGCGCCGTTGCGCCACACTTGCGTCCCGCAATCGCCTATGATGCGGCGAAGAGGCATGGGCGCCCCATTGGCGCCGTTGCGTCTCATCCCTAGGTTTGGGTCGCGTGGGCGCTCCGTCCCGAAGGTTCGGCGAAGACAAGGATCGATCTGACCATGGCCTCCCTGAAGTCCGGCATCATCATCGGCCTGGCGGCGGCGGGCGTCGCGGCCGTGGCGCTCGCCGCCGGCGGCGTCCGCGTGTCGCCGTCGTCCGTGGGCGTCAGCCGCGTGCCGACGACCATGGCGTCGACCGCGACCATCTTCGCGCCGCCGCCGGGTGCGCCGATGTCGTTCGCCGACATTTTCGAGCGCGTTTCGCCGGCGGTCGTCTCGATCGAAGTCACCTCGAAAGTCAGCCTCAAAGAGCTGCAGAACATCCCCGGCTTCCAGAACCTGCCCAATCTCACGCCGAAGGGCGACGACGGCGACAACAACGACGATCAGGCGCCGACGCAGAAGGCGGAGAGCCAGGGGTCCGGCTTCTTCATCTCGTCCGACGGTTACATCGTCACCAACAACCACGTCGTCGAGAACGCCACCGACATCAAGGTCACGCTGAAGGATGGCAAGATCCTGCCGGCGAAGGTGATCGGGCGCGACAAGGCGACGGACCTGGCGGTGGTCAAGGTCGACGGGTCCAACTACCCGTTCGTCGACTTCGAGAACTCGGCCAAGCCGCGCGTCGGCGACTGGGTGATCGCGATCGGCAACCCGCTCGGCCTCGGCGACACCGCAACCGCCGGCATCGTCTCCGCCTACGGACGCGACATCGGCGACAGCTTCGTCGACTTCATCCAGATCGACGCGCCGATCAACCTGGGCAACTCGGGCGGACCGACCTTCGACACCTATGGCCGCGTGATCGGCGTGAATTCGCAGATCGCATCGCCGTCGGGCGGCTCGATCGGGATCGGCTTCGCCATTCCGGCCGACGTCGCCGACGCCATCACCAAGCAGCTGATCGCCAAGGGCGCCATCACGCGCGGGTACATGGGCGCCTCGATCGAAAACGTGACTCCGGAGATCGCCGAGAGCCTCGGCATGGGGGACCGCAAGGGCGCGCTGGTCGCCGATCTCACCCCCGACGGCCCGGCGCTGCGGGCGGGCGTGAAGTCCGGCGACGTCGTGGTCGGCGTGAACGGCCACGAGGTGGATAGCGCCAGCGAGCTCACCCGCCTTGTCGCCGCCTCGCACAACGGCGACACGCTGCACCTCGCCATCCTTCGCGACGGCAAGCCCATCACCCTCGACGTGCGCTCTGGCACGCGGCCCTCGGAAGAACAGATCGCGGCCAACCTGAACGGCAGCGACAATACCGCGCCGACCGCGCCTGACGCTTCGCCCGTCCCGCACCCGCATGTGCTGGGGATGACGCTGGGGGCGCTCGACGAGCGCACGCGCCGCCAGTTCCAGATGCCCGCCGACGCGCATGGCGCGCTCGTGCTCGGCGTGAAGGGAACGTCCGACGCCAGCGAACAGGGCGTGCAGGCGGGGGACGTCATCGTCCGCGCCGGCGACCTGACCGTCGTCGCGCCGCAGGACGTCGAACTCGCCGTCGCCAACGCCCGCAAAGCCGGCCGCACGAGCATTCTGCTCGGCGTCCGCCGCGACGGCCGCACCGCCTTCGTCGCGGTGAAGATGGACGGCTAGGGCTGCGGGGCGCGAGCGGGGGCGGATGCGCATACTCATCATCGAGGATGACGCCGAGGCCGGCGCGGCCATGGCGCGGGGCCTCACGGAGGCCGGGCACGAAGCAGACCTCGCCGCGGACGGGGCGATTGGCCTGGAGGCCGCGCGCCAAGGCGGCTTCGACGTGCTGGTGGTCGACCGGATGATGCCGAACATGGACGGTCTGACCGCTGTCGAGACGCTCAGACGCGAGGGCGACCAGACGCCGGTGCTCTTCCTTTCCGCGCTGGGAGAGATTGGCGATCGGGTTGCGGGCCTGCGCGCCGGCGGCGACGACTATCTGGTCAAGCCCTACGCGTTCGCCGAGTTGATCGCGCGCGTCGAGGCCCTGTCGCGCCGCCGCGAGACCGGCGCGGTCGCCACGACGCTGCGCGTGGGCGATCTGGAAATGGACCTCATCGGGCGCGCGGTCCGGCGCGAGGGAAAGCCGATCGATCTGCAGCCGCGCGAGTTTCAACTGCTCGAGTTCATGATGCGGCACGCCGGCCAGTCGGTCACCCGCACCATGCTTCTGGAGAAGGTGTGGAATTATCACTTCGATCCGCAGACCAACGTGATCGACGTGCATGTCTCCCGGCTCCGCGCCAAGCTGGACAAGGGGTTCAACCGGCCCATGCTGACGACGGTGCGCGGCGCGGGCTACCGGCTCGACGGCTAGGCCATGCGCCTGCCGTCGCTGTTCCGCACCACACCGTTCAGGCTGACGCTGCTCTTCCTGATCCTGTTCGCCACCTCGGCGATGCTGTTCCTGGGCTACATCTACCTGGCCACCGCCGGCGAGGTGACGCGCACGGCCGACCGCGCCGTCGCGCAGGAGGTGGCCACCCTGCAGACGGTCTATCGCGACGGCGGGGATGCGGCCCTCATCAAGCGCCTGGACGAAGACGCCGCCAACGATCGACCCTTCGTCTATCGCCTCGACGACGCGCGCGGCCAACTGATCGCCGGCTCGATGAAGGATCGCCCCGAATTGCAGGGCGCCGGGCCGGGGCCGGTGTGGATGCGCTTCACGCGAGCCCCGAGCGACCCGGCCGGGCACGAGGCGACGCGCCGGCTCGCCCGCGCACAAGCTGCGCCGTTGCCGAACGGCGAGCGTTTGATCGTCGGCGCCGACGTGACCTACGCAGAGACCTTCGTGCTGCGCATCGTGCGCGCGATGTGGGGCGCCGGCGCGCTGGTCGTCGTGCTCGGGCTTGGCGGCGGCTTGCTGGTCAGCCGCAACGTGAACCGGTCGCTGGCGCGGCTGAACGCCGTGGTCGCCGATGTGCGCGGCGGTGACCTCGGAGCGCGGGTGGCGCTGAGCGGCTCCGGCGACGAGTATGACGAGTTGGCCGCCGGCCTGAACGACATGCTCATCAGGCTGGAAGCGTCGATCGAAGGGCTCAAGCACGCCGGCGACGCGATCGCGCACGACCTGCGCTCGCCGCTCACCCGGCTGCGCGCGCGGCTCGAGGTGGCGCTCATCGACGTCGAGGCCGGCAAGGGCGATCCGAAAGCGGCCCTGGCGCAGGCGCTCGACGACGCGGACGCGCTCTTGAAGACCTTCGCGACCGTGCTGGCGATCGCCAGGCTCGAGGCCACGGGCGCGGCGCACAAGGACGCCGCCTTCGATCCGAGCCGGCTCGCCGCCGACATCGCCGAGCTTTACGAGCCGGCCTGCGAAGAGCGTGGACTGGACTTCAAGGCCGAACTCGCGCCGGGGCTCGCCGCTCGGGGCGACAGCGAGTTCATCGCCCAGGCGATCGCCAATCTGCTCGACAACGCGGTCAAGTACACACCGCCCGGGGGCGCGATCATGCTGCGTTCGCGTCGCCGCTCGACCGGCGAGATCGAGTTTTCCATCACCGACACGGGGCCTGGGGTGGGCGACGAGGACCGCAAGCGCATCGTGCAACGCTTCGTGCGCCTGGAGAACAGCCGCAACAAGCCTGGCGCCGGGCTGGGGCTCGCCCTCGTCGCCGCGGTCGCTCAGGCGCACGGCGGTCGGCTGGAGCTGGACGAAGGGCCAGGCGTGGTCGGCGCATCGGGCCCCGGCCTGCGCGCGGCGCTGGTGCTGCCAAGGGCGGCTTGATCGGGCCGCCGGCGATGCTCGCCGAACATCTTCGCCCCTGCGGCCCTGTCATCGACGCACGCCGCGCCGCGAGCCTGCTCGATAGCCTCGCCGCGCCGGCGGCTGAGGGCGGATGGCGCGCCGCGCTCGAGGCCGCGTCGGGCGCGCTCGCACCGGTCTTCGCCGCCTCACCGTACCTTGCGAGTCTTGCGATTCGCCGCCCCGAGGCGTTGGGGCGCATCCTGAGCCGGGAGCCTGACGAAACGTTGGCCGGCATCCTCGCGAGCGCGGGCGAGGGCCCGCCGGAGTCCAGCCTTCGGCGGGCCAAGGCCGATCTGCACCTGCTCGTGGCGCTCTGCGACCTCGGCGGCGTCTGGGTGCTGGACCAAGTGACCGGCGCGCTCACGCGCTTCGCCGACGCCGCTGTCGCCATCGCGCTGGCGGACGTCGCGCGCGGCGAAGTCGAAGCCGGCAGGCTGGCCGCGGCCGGCGGCGCCGGTCCGATTCCCGGGCTGTTCGCCATCGCCATGGGCAAGCACGGCGCCTTCGAGCTCAACTACTCGAGCGACATCGACATCTCGGTCTTCTATGAGCCGACAGCGCTGCCGCTGGCGGACGGCGTCGAGCCCGAGGCGTTCGCCTCGCGCGTGGCGCGGCGGCTGGCCGAGCTGCTGCAGGCCCGCACCGCGGACGGCTATGTCTTTCGCGTCGACCTGCGCCTGCGTCCCGATCCTTCCGTGACGCCGCCCGCGGTGCCCGTAGCGGCGGCGATCGACTACTATCAAGGGCTGGGTCAGAACTGGGAACGGATGGCGTTCATCAAGGCGCGCGCCGTGGCGGGGGATGTGGTTCGCGGCCAAGCGTTCCTGCACGAACTCTCGCCGTTCATCTGGCGGCGTAGTCTCGACTTTGCCGCCATCGCCGACATCCAGTCGATCAAGCGGCAGATCCACGCCGAAAAAGTCGACGACAGGCTGGTCGCCAGGGGCGCCGACGTGAAGCTTGGGCGCGGCGGCATCCGCGAAATCGAGTTCTTCGTTCAAACCCAGCAGCTCATCCTGGGCGGCCGCGACGCCAGCTTGCGTTCGCGCCGGACGCTCGACGCGCTCGCCGCGCTGGCGGCGGCCGGCCAAGTGGCGCCGGCGGCGGCGCGGGAGCTGGCGGAGGCCTATCTGCAACTGCGCGCCCTGGAGCACCGCGCCCAGATGGTCGCCGATGAACAGACCCATCGGCTGCCGGAAGCCGATGGCGAGCGCCGGCGGGTCGCGGCCCTCTTTGGCGCGGCCAGCCTGAAGGGATTCGACGCCGCGGTCGGGCGGCTGCTCGCCCGCGTCAACGGGCGCTATGCGGCGCTGTTCTCGGAGAGCGAAGACCTGTCCTCGTCTCTCGGCAGCCTGGTCTTCACCGGCGTCGAGGACGATCCGGAGACGCTGCGCACGCTGGCGCGCATGGGCTTCGCCCGCGCCGACCGCGTGTCGTCGACGATCCGCGCTTGGCACCACGGCCGCATCGCCGCCACGCGCGGCGAGCGCGAGCGCGAACTCTTCACCCGGCTCGCGCCCCGACTGTTGGAGGCGGCGCGGGCCACGGGCGCGCCGGATACGGCGTTTCAGCGTTTCGCCGCCTTCTTCGAGACGCTCGGGGCTGGCGTCCAGGTGCAGTCCCTCTTCCTCGCCCAGCCGCGGCTGTTCGATCTGATCGTCGAGGTGATGGCGTTCGCGCCGCAGCTGGCGGCGACGTTGGCCAGGCGGCCCGCGGCGCTCGACGCCCTGCTCGACGCAGGCTTTTTCACCCGTGTTGGCGAGGCGGAGGACCAGGCGCTGTTCGGCGACGCCGTCGCGGCCGCTGGCGAGGACTTCGAGGCGGCGATGGACGCGGTGCGGCGGGCGCATCGCGAGCAGAGTTTTCGCATCGGCGTGCAGGTGATGAGCGGCGCCGCCAGCGCCGATGCGGCCGGCCGCGCCTTCGCCGACCTCGCGGACGCCGCCATCCGCGCGCTGGCGCCGGCCGCGCTGGCTGAGGTCGAACGCGTCGCGGGCGCCTTCCCTGGCGCGGTCGCCGTCGTCGCGCTGGGCAAGTGCGGCTCGCGCGAGATGACCGCCGGCTCCGACCTCGACCTGATGACCCTCTACCGGGCGGACGACCCGGCGGCGGCATCGGCGACGCGCGGCTGGGCGGCCGAGACGCTCTACGGTCGTTTCACCCAACGCCTGATCGCCGCGCTCTCGGCGCCCACGACCGAGGGCGGCCTCTATGAGGTCGACATGCGGCTTCGGCCCTCGGGATCAAAGGGACCAGTCTCGGTGTCGTTCGCGGCGTTCGAGGACTACTACGCCCGCGACGCCGAAACCTGGGAGCTCATGGCGCTGACGCGCGCCCGTGTCGTCTGGGCCAGCGAAGTAGGCTTCGGCGAAGCGGTGACCGCCGCGGTCGAGACGGCCCTGCGCCGCCCTCGCGCCCACCGCGATCTGGCCAGGGAGGTGCTCGATATGCGGGCGCTGATGACCGCTGAACGGCCCGCGGCGGGGTTTTGGGACCTGAAGCTCTCGCCTGGCGGACTGGTCGACTGCGAGTTCGCCGCTCAGCATCTGGCGCTCGCGCATGCCCCAGAGGGCGGCCCGCTCGAGGTGGGAACGCTTGAGGGGTTGGCGGCGATGGGCGCGGCGGGACTCGTGGCGCGAGACGCCGCTGCGGCGCTTTCCGACGCCTGGCGACTCCAGCAGGACCTGAGCCAGCTGATCAGACTCGCCGTCGACGCCGCCGCCGATCCGGAGGCGGAGCCGAGAGGGTTCAAGGCTGCGCTGGCCCGCGCTGGACGGGAGAAGAGCTTCGCCGGCCTCAAGCGACGGCTCGCAAAGGCCCGCGCGGCGGCCGTCGACGCATTCGCTCGCGTTGTGGGGGAGCCGCGGGCATGACCGTCGACCCCGACGGACCGATCATCGCCGCCATCGCGCGCGGCGAGCCTGGCGCCGCGGCGGCCTTCGTCGAGGCCAAGCTGGCTCGCATCCTGGCGCTGGCGCGGCGCATGCTCGGCGATCCCGCCGAGGCCGAGGACATCGCGCAGGAGGTCTTCCTGCGCGTGTGGCGGCACGCGCCGGCCTGGAAGCCGGGCGCGGCCCGGTTCGACACCTGGATGCACCGGGTCACGCTCAACCTCTGCTACGACCGACTGCGCCGCCGCCGCGAGCAACCGCAGGCGGAGCCTCCGGAACAGCCCGACCCCGGCCCCGCCCCCGATCGCGGCCTCGAGGCCGCTGACGTCGGCCGGGTGGTCGAAGCCGCCATGGCCGAGTTGCCGCCGCGCCAGCGGGAGGCGATTTTGCTGTGCCACTACCAGGAGATGGGGAATATCGAGGCGGCGGAAGTGCTGGGGATCAGCGTTGAAGCTTTGGAAAGCCTGTTGTCGAGGGCCCGGCGGCGCCTGAGGGAAACGCTGAAGCCGTTCGCGCAAGCGCTTTTGGACGGGGGGTAGAGATGGTGGACGAGCGATCGATGGATGATGCCCGCTTCAGGATGTTGCTCGACGCCTACGGAGGCGATGCAGCGCGCTGGCCGGACGCCGAGCGGGCGAGTGCGCTGCGGCATCTGGCCGCAACGCCGGGCGCGCGCCCGGCGCGCGGGAGCGCGCAGGCGCTGGACGCGGCGCTGAACGCCTGGACGGTGGAGTCCCCCAGCGCGGCGCTGCGCGCGCGCGTCGCGGGAGGCCTGCCGGCGGTCCGGGCGCCGCGCGCCCGCGCCCTCTGGCTCTCCGGCGCGGGCCTCATCGCCGCCGGGCTGGTCGGGCTGATGGTCGGGGCGGGACTCGGGCGGACCAGTCTCGCGCCCGCGCCAGCCGCGAGCGACTCTGACGCGGCCGTGGCGGCGGCGTTGAACAGCTCGACCGAGTTCGCGCCGAGCGTGGACGAGGCGCTGATCTGATGCGTCCGCGCACGCTGGCCATCGCCCTCATCATTTCGCTGGTCGTCAACGTCTTCGTGGTCGGCGGGTTCGTCGGCGTCTTCCTGGGCCGTAACTTCGCGCCGGCCGGTCCGCGTCCAGGCGCGCTGATGGCGGCCGCCAACCGGCTCGATCCGACCGACCGCGAGGTCTTTCGCGCGCTGATGCAGGACGAGGTGCAGCGCCAGGGCCCGACCCAACTGGACGCGCGCCAGGCGCGGCGCGAGGCGGCCGCGCTGATGCGGGCGCCCACCTTCGACCGCGCCGCCGCCGGGCAGGCCCTGGACCGAGCCCGCGCCGACGACATGGCGGTGCGTAAGGCGCTGGAGAACACGTTGCTCGACTTCGCCGCCAAGCTGGACGTCGGCGAGCGAACGACGCTGGCCGAGGGCCTCGGTCGCGGTCCTGGATGGCTCGCCCGCCGCGCCGAGCGGGCGGCGGAGGCGGCGCCGTCGTCATCCGCCGCGGCTCCGGCGGCGTCTTCGTCGGCGCACTGAGCCCGCGTTCAGGCCGCGGCGACAGCGTCGGCCGGAGCGGCGTGCCGGACGGGCAGCGTGACGCTGACCGTGGTGCCGATGCCGGGTTCACTGGCCAGCTCCAGCGATCCCTGATGCAGCTCGACCAGCGACTTGGTGAGCGCAAGGCCGAGGCCGGTGCCCTGCTGGGTCTTCGAATGCTGGCTCTCGATCTGCTCGAACGGCCGGGCGAGGCGATCGAGGTCGTCTGGGGCGATCCCGATGCCGGTGTCGCGCACGATGAGCCTGACCGCGGGTTTGGCGGCGTCCGGCTTGAGTTCGGCGCCGACCTGCACGCTGCCGCCGGTCGGGGTGAATTTCAGCGCGTTGGACAACAGGTTCAGGATCACCTGCTTGATGGCCCTGTAGTCGGCCTCGATCTCGGGGAGCGGCGGCAGATCGACGTCGAGTTCGAGGCCGCCCGCCTCGGCGCGATGGCGCATCAGCCGCGCCGCGTCCTCGACCACGTCTGAGAGCGCCAGCGGCTCGAAACGCAGGTTCATCTTGCCAGCCTCGATCTTCGACATGTCGAGAATGTCGTTGATCAGCGCCAGAAGATGCTGGCCGGACGAGAGAATGTCCTGGGCGTATTCCTTGTAGCGGGCGTCGCCCATCGTCCCGAACATCTCCCCGACCATGATCTCGGAGAACCCATTGATCGCGTTCAGCGGCGTCCGCAGCTCGTGGCTCATGTTGGCCAGGAACTCGCTCTTGGCCTTGTTGGCGCTCTCGGCGCGGATCTTCTCGGCCTCGTACTTGGCGGCGAGATCGGCCGCCTGCTCCTTCGCCCGCTCGAGATCCTGAACCGCCTGGGTGAGCTCGGCCTCGTTCAGCCGCCGCGCTTCGTCTTCGCGCTTGATGACGGTGATGTCGGCGGCGGTCAGGACGAGCCCGCCCTCGGCAGTCGCCCGCTCCGAGATCTGCAGCCAGCGCCCGTCCTGCAGCTCGACCTCGCGCAGGCCGTTCTCCAGTGGCGGCGGCTGCTGCTTGATGGCCAGGTCGGCGAAGCGCCTCACCTCCGCGCGCGGCGTGCCAGGCTTGAGCAAACGGGGCTCGAGCTGAAAGAAGTCGCGGAAGCTGCGGTTGCAGATCACCAGCCGCCCGAGGCGGTCCCAGAGCACGAAGCCTTCGGAGGCCGAGTCGATGGCGTCTCTGAGGCGAATCTCCGCCACCTGCGCACGCGCTTGGGTGCGGCGCTCGTCGGTCACGTCGAGCATGACGCCGATGATGCGGGAAAAGCCGCCTTCGCCGGCGAACCCGATCGCCTGTCCGCGGGCGTCGATCCAGGCCGAGCGCCCGCCACGATCCGGAATGCGGAAGGAAACGTCGAAAGCGCCGTGCGCGCGCGCCGCGGCCAGCGTCTGCAGCACCCGGTCGCGATGCTCCGGCGCGATCCGCGTCAGCAGTTCGCGCCCGGAGACGGCGCCGGCCCCGCCCCAACCCAGCACTGCGCCGGCGATGTCGCTCATGAGCAGCTTGTCGGCGTCGAGGTCCCACTCCCAGATGCCGCATCGCGCCGCCTCGACCGCCAACCGAAACCGGCGCTCGCTGTCCAGGAGCGCCTGCTCGGCGGCGCGCGCCTTTCGGCTCTGCAGGAGAAACAGCAGCGCCAGCGCGATCCCGACGAGCAGCGGCGCCAGCAGGGAAAAGAGATCGTTGGCGAAGCTGAGGTTGGCGGCGGCGGCGTCGCTCGGCTGCGCGGCGAGCGCGTAGAGGGCGCCGTCCGCCACTGGCCGCGCGGTGAGCGTGACAGCTTCGCCGTCCGGCAGCTGGCCGCCCGCGCGGCGGCCATAGGCGAGGTCGCCGGCGCCGAGGTGAAAGGCCTCGCCCACGTCGCCTGCCTGGCCGACGCCGCCTTTGCCCGCGGCGGCGACGACGCGCCCGTCGGGCGTGGCCAGCGCCGTGGCGAGGACGCCGCGGGGGGCCTCGTCGGGCAGCGCCGATCCCAGGTTGATGACGGCGATGAGCATCGGCCGCTCGCCGCCCTGGTCGCCAGCGAAGCTCTCCGCGGCGAACGTTGGCGCCTGCGCGCCAGCCCCGGTGCGCCCGATCCAGAAGCTCTTGTGCGCGGCCCGCGCGGCCCTGGCCGCCGCCATCCAGTCGGCGTCGCCGCCGTCGCCGGAGACCGCCTTGACGCCGTCGCCGCCCACCAACGCCATGGCCGTGGCGATGGGCCGGGCGGCGCGGAGCGCCGTCTCGGCGGCGTCCATCGGCTGGCTCGGATCGCGCTGGGCGACGACGGCGCCGGCGACGAGCGCCGACTGGACGCGCGCGACGCCGCCCTCGGCGCGTACGGCGACTTCAGCCGCGGCCGGCGGAGCGCCCGCCGGACCGCCGCGCGACTCCCGCTCAAGCTTGAGGATGGCGAACGTCGTGTAGACGGCGAGCGTCAGCAGCGCCAGGACGACGCTGATCAACACGTAACCGCTGGTGGAGGCGCGTCCGCGCCCGCCGGCGAAGGCCAGGCTATCGGCCGTTCCGCCGAGCGACGACCGCGCTCCGCCCTTCGCCCCGCCGACAGCCAACGCCGCGCTCCGAACCCGCATTGCCGCGATTCACCCCAGTGGAGCTTACGCGCGCGTCGACTCTCGTGTCACGCGGCGAGGCAAGGTGTCACGACGCTTGAATTTCACCGAAATCCTCGGCGGAATCGCCGATCAGAAACCGGGGGCCGGCGCCGGCTCGCGCGGCGCGGTCGTCGGGGTTGTAAAGCGCGCATCGGTCGAGCGAGAGGCAGCCGCAGCCGATGCAGCCGTCGAGTTTTTCGCGGGTGCGCTCCAACATGGCGATACGGGCGTCGAGCCGCTCGCGGATGCGCCGGCTGATCGCCGCCCAGTCGCCCTGTGTCGGTGGGAGGCCCTTGGGAAGGGTGGCGAGTTCGGTTTCGATCTCACTTAGCGACAGGCCAAGCCGTTGGGCGATGAGGGCGAACGACAGGCGGCGGATGTCGGACCTCAAGAAACGCCGCTGATTGCCGGCCGAGCGAACGGCGCTGACCAGCCCACGCTGCTCGTAAAAACGGATGGCCGAGACCGAGAGCCCGGTGCGGCGCGCCAGGTCGCCGATGGAGAGCAGCATGGGGGGCATCGGACCGCCTCGAGAATTAGCTTGACCTCAAGTTAGCTTTAGATCGTAGGCAGTGAACGAGCAACATGTAGAGGACCTCGAGACCCATGGCCGCCATACGCATCGAGCACGTCAACGTCACCGTCAGCGATCCAGACCGCGCCGCCGCGCTGATGCAGTCGGTGTTCGGTTGGCGTATCCGCTGGCAAGGACCTGCGATGAGCGGCGGGCGGACGATCCACGTCGGCGCCGAGGACGCTTACCTGGCCCTCTACCGGCCGCCCAACGGCGCCGCGGCGGACGACTTCCCCAAGGGGCGGCCGCTGAACCACATTGGCGTCGAGGTGGATGACCTGGACGCAACCGAAGCGAAGGTGCTGGCCGCCGGTCTGAAGACCTTCAGCCACGGCGACTACGACCCCGGCCGCCGCTTCTACTTCCTCGACCAGGACGGCATCGAATACGAGGTGGTCAGCTACGCCGCCTAGCCGTCGTCGCCGAGCGCGCGGCTCGCCTGCTCGTAAGCGTTCTTCGAAAGGCCGGTATGGGCGGCGATGCGCTCCAACTCCGCCCGCATGAGCGCGGCGAGGTCGGGCCGATAGCGCCGCCAGCCGCCGAGGTTTTCGACCATGCGCGCGGCGGTGCTGGGGTTGAACGCATCGACCGCCAGGATCTGGTCGGCGAGGAAACGATAGCCGGCGCCTGACGGGTCGTGGAACCGGGCGGGGTTGGCTGCGGCGAACGTCTGCACCACGGCGCGCATGCGCGCCGGCGTCTTCAGGTCGAAGGCGGGATGGGCGGTGAGGCCGAGCACGCGGCCGAGCGCGCCCTCGTCGGGGCAGCGGGCCTGGAGGGCGAACCATTTGTCGACGACCAGCGGCTCGTGCTTCCAGCGCTCGTAGAACTCGGCCAGCGCCGCTTCGAACGCCGGGCCGCCCATCAGCATCAGGGCGGCGAGCCCGCCCATGGCGTCGGTCATGTTGGCGGCGGCGCGGAAGTGGCCGAGCGCTCGCTCGCGATTCTCCGCATGCGGGTCGGCGGCCAGCAGGTCGAGGGCGCCGTTGCGCAGCGCGCGTCGGCCGGCGCTGGCCGAGTCGGGCGAGAAGTCGCCTGCGTCCTGCAGGCCGCCGTGCAAGCGACGCAGCAGGTCGCCGAGGTGCACGGCCAGGCGGGTTCTAAGCGCCTCGCGCGCCGCGTGCAGCGCCTGCGGATCGGCCGGCGTCTGGGCCATGGCCAGGTCGTTCTCGCCCGGCAGCATCAGCGTCAGCGCCTTGAAGGCCGGGTCGGCCGACTGGTCCGACAGCGACCGGCCCATGGCGGCGGCGAACCGCTCCTCGCCAACCTCGTCCGGCGCGCCGGCGGCCCGCGCCAGAATCAGGCCGCGCGCCAGCTCCTGCCCCGCTTCCCAGCGGTTGAAGAGATCCGGGTCAGCCGCCATCAGAATGTAGCGATCCCTGGCCTCGGAGTCCGTCGTCAGCCGGACCGGCGCCGAAAACCGCCGAAGCGCCGACAGGACGGGCCGGCGGGGGACTCGCTCGAGGCGCACAAGGGTGTGAGCCTGGTCGATGACGATCGTGGCCTCTTCGGCTGCGCCGGCCGCGCCCGGGGCCTGAAACGACTGCGGCCGGCCGTCCTCGTCGAGCAGGCCGATGGCGATCGGGATCGTCGCCGCACGCTTGTTCGATTGGCCAGGCGTCGGCGCGATTGACTGGTCGATCGTGAGGTCGAGCGTCTGCGCGGCCTCGTCGTAGGCCTGGGCGATGCGGACCTCGGGCGTTCCCGCCTGCTCGTACCAGGCGAAGAAGTCGGAGAGGTCGCGGCCGGACGTCTCGGCGAAGCACTGGATGAACGCCTCGACGGTGGTCGCGTGGCCGTCCCAGCGCTCGAAATACAGATCCATGCCCGCGCGGAAGGCGTCATCGCCGATGATCGCCTTCAGCATGCGGATGACTTCCGCGCCCTTCTCATAGATCGTCGCGGTGTAGAAGTTGTCGATCTTCACATAGGCCGACGGGCGCACCGGATGGGCGAGCGGACCGGCGTCTTCGGGGAACTGGCGCGCTCGGAGCACACGGACGTCGGCGATCCGCTCCACCGCATGACCGCGCTGGTCGGCCGAAAAGCTCTGGTCGCGGAAAACGGTCAGGCCTTCCTTCAGGCATAGCTGGAACCAGTCGCGGCAGGTGATCCGGTCGCCGGTCCAGTTGTGGAAGTACTCGTGCGCGATCACGCTTTCGATGTTGGCGTAGTCGGCGTCCGTTGCGGTCTCGGGGTCGGCGAGCAGCAGGGCGGAGTTGAAGATGTTCAACCCCTTGTTCTCCATAGCGCCAAAATTGAAGTCGCGCACGGCGACGATCATGAAGAGGTCGAGGTCGTATTCGCGCCCGAAGACGTCCTCGTCCCATTTCATCGCCCGCTTGAGCGCGTCCATGGCGTAGAGGGCGCGCGAGGCCATGCCGGGGTCGACATAGATGCGCAGCTCGACCGTGCGCCCGCTCATGGTCACCAGGCTGTCGGCGAGTTCGTCCAGCTCGCCGGCGACCAGCGCGAACAGGTAGCAGGGCTTGGGAAAAGGGTCGCTCCAGAGGGCGTAGTGGCGCCCGCCAGCGAGCGAGCTGCCCTCGAGCCGGTTTCCGTTGCTGAGCAGACGCGGGAACCGAGCCTCGTCCGCCTCGATGCGCACGGTGTACCTGGCCAGCACGTCCGGCCGGTCGGGGAACCAGGTGATCTTTCGGAAGCCTTCCGCCTCGCACTGGGTGCAGAAGCGGCCGCCCGATATGTAGAGGCCCTCCAGCGCCGCATTGCCCGCCGGATCGATCTCGACCTCGGTCTCGAGACTGAATGCGTCGGGCGCGTCAGCAATCTTCAGATGCTCGTCGTCGACAACGTACGCGTTTCCGCCCAGAGCGTTGCCGTCGATTGCGACGCTGATGGGTTTCAACCGGACGCCGTCCAGCACCAGGGGTTCTGCGTGGTCGCCGTTGCGGCGCATGGCCAGACGGGCCTTCACCCGCGTCGCGCCGGGCTCGAGCTGGAAGTCGAGGTGAACTTCGTCGACGAGGAAGGCGGGCGGTCGGTACTCGGCCAGCCGCACGGGTTGGGGCGTGTCGGTGCGCATCAGCGCATTTAGCCGTCCGACGTGGCCGATGCTAGGCGGAGCGCGCTTGGCGCCGTCTATTCGGCCGCTTCCGTCTGCGCGGGCGCGTCGGCCGGCGTTTCCGGGATCTCGGAGAGGCGTCGCTCGATCGCTTTGAAGCGAAGCGCCAGCTCTTGCACCGGCGCGGGGATGTCATCGGGCGACTCCTCGGCGAGCGCGGCGAGCTCGCGGCCGATCGCCAGCAGGCGGGGCGCGTTCTCGATCAGCCGGGCCTGGTATTCGATCTTGCGCGGATCGCGGTCGTATTCGGCGCCTGGCACGCGCCAGCCGCCCCAGTCAGCCGCATCGGTGACCACCACCGGGAAGGTGCCGGGATAGGGGTGATGGCCGCAGTCGTCGGGCGCCTGCCATTTGTTGCGGGCGCGCAGCAGCCGCCAGGCGGCGCCCGCCGCGTCGGCGTCCGGCTCGTCGAGCGGATCTTCGGCGCGCAGGTCCTGGGCGAGGAAGTCTCGGCCGAGGCCGAGGTCGTAGGTGATGCGCACGGGCTCGTCGAAGCCGCGCGCCCAGACCGGGACGATCTTCTCGATCACCGCCCATGTGCCGACGGTTTCGACCCACACTTTCTGGTTTCGGTGAAACTGGGCTTTGGCCATGCCGCTCAAGTATCCGCTTCGCGAAGCCCCGATTTTGGCCTGAAAATCATTGACGCGAGGTCAATCTTCCGGCGGCGCGAAAGAGGGCTATCCTTGCGTCCAAACGCGTGCGTGCGAGGGTGAGGCGCGATGGATTTCGACTATTCCGACGACCAGAAATTCCTGAAGTCCGAGGCGCGCAAGTTTCTGGACGCCGCATGCCCGCCCGCGGTGGTGCGCGGCGTGCTGGACCATGCCCAGCGCAGCTACGACGAGGAACTCTGGCGACGGATCGCCGAGCAAGGCTGGCTCGGCGCGGCCATCCCTGAGCGCTACAACGGCCTCGGCCTTGGCCGGATCGAGCTTTGCGCCATCGCTGAGGAGCTCGGTCGCGCCTGCGCGCCCGTGCCGTTCGCCTCGACCGTCTATTTCCTCGCCGAGGCGCTGATGCTGGCGGGAACCGACGAGCAGAAGGCCAAGCTGTTGCCGAAGATCGCCGCCGGCGAGGTCATCGGCGCGTTCGCGACGTCCGAAGGTCCGGGCGCCTACACCGAGGCGAACGTCGCGGCGCGGGTGGAAGGCGGGAAGATCACCGGCGTGAAGGTCCCGGTGACGGATGGCGAGGTCGCCGACTGGAT
>Ga0070735_10000526_pt1 | contig 41089 bp, 41 predicted proteins | sample Coa_R1_FD_66443 | JGI IMG/M metagenome (GOLD analysis project Ga0070735, IMG submission 66443) | Surface soil microbial communities from Centralia Pennsylvania, which are recovering from an underground coalmine fire - Coalmine... | ecosystem: Environmental > Terrestrial > Soil > Unclassified ... | reverse complement strand
CACTTTGACGAAATCCAACGTGTCGAGTGGCGAGGTTCGGGTGCGTGCAATCATCGTCGCCATAGCGCCTAGCACCTACAAGGTATCCCGGGTGATTCCTTTAACCATCGTTTCTCGTGTCCGCCCAGGTAGAAGAATCGCGCCCGGCCGCGCGCGTCCATATCGCGCTCGGCGAAACGCTCCTCGCTGCCGGCTGGGGTCCGTTTGCAGCGGTCTTGGCAGCCGGGCTTTCGCTCGGGTTCTTCATCTGGTACGCGGCCATCGTCCCGACGCATCATCCATCGCTCATTCAGGCCGGCTTATTACTGGTCGTGCCGATAGGCGGCATCCTCGCGGTTTGGTTGTGGCTCTCGTATGGCGCGTATTTCTCGTCGCGTACCGGCGTGCTGTATCAACGTTCGCTGCAGTACGATGCGATCTCATGGGTTCCGTTCGTATTGCTGTGGCTGGCCTTCGTACTACCGCTTTCGTTTACGCACGGCGGCATGCGGCTTTTCGTGTACTGCGCTACACTCTTCTGCATCGCGAAATGGGCCGTTGCGGCGCGCTTCAACGAAACCGTGCGCGACGTGTCGGTCGATTTCATCACCACGCGCTTTGCAATCATCGTCATCGCCGAACTTGCCGCGGTGATCGTCGGGCAGCGTCCGGGCGAGCACGCGCAAGAATCGCAGAATCTGCTGCTCAACGTGTGGGGACGTTGGGACGCCGTGCACTACATCGATATTGCCACGTTCGGCTACCACGGCACCGACATGGCTTTCTTCCCGCTGTATCCGCTCCTGGTCGCGGGGCTCGGCGCGCTCATGGGCAATCATCTGGCCGCAGGCATCGTGATCTCCAATGTCGCGCTGTTCTTCGGCCTGCTGTTCTTATACAAACTCGTCGAGCACGAGTTCGATCGAGGCGTGGCTCGCCGGGCAATCTTCTACATCTCCATCTTCCCCACGGCCGTGTTTTTCTCGGCCGTCTACACCGAGTCGCTCTTCTTCATGCTGACCGTCGCCTCGTTCTACTACATGCGGCAGCGGCACTGGTGGCGGGCCGGCATCATCGGATTATTTGCGGCGATGACGCGCGTCGAGGGCGTCCTGCTCATCGTGCCGTTCGTCATCGAATGGGTGACGGCCAATTGGACCTTGGTCAAGGATCCGTTCGACCCGGACAACGTGAAGGCGCTGCGGCGCGCGGCCGTCGACCTGCTGCCGCTGGTCCTCATCGGCCTCGGCTTGGCCCTGTACATGGGCTACTTGTGGGTGCTCAACGGCGACCCGCTGTACTTCTCGCACGTACAAATTCACTGGAACCGTCATCTTGCGGCGCCCTGGACTGCAATCATCAACAGCTGGCATCAGATAACGCGGACGCATAATGGTCAGACGATTGCCAATCAGTCGATCCAGCTGGCGTTCACTGCGCTCATGATCGGCGTGCTGCTCGGCGGCTTCCGCAAACTCAAACCGTCATACATCGCCTACATGGCGCTTTCCATCATCGTACCGATGTCGACCTCGAGTTTGATGAGCATGCAGCGTTTTGCGCTCGTGCTCTTCCCGATGTTCGCGATCCTCGCGCTTTGGGGAAAACGGCCCTCCGTGAACAACACCGTGGTCGCGTTTTCGCTGCCGCTGCTCGGCCTTTTCACGGTACTGTTCGCCGACTGGTATTGGGTGGGATAATGCTGCCCACAGGTGTGCGCCAGTTCGTCAAATTCGGTATGGTCGGTGCGACGGGACTCGTCGTCAATTTCGTCGTCTCGCACGGCATCCAGCGCGGTGCGCCCGGATTTCCGTGGGCCGCGGACTTTTCGATCGGATACATGGCCGGCGGCATTTCGAATTGGTGGCTCAACCGCGTTTGGACGTTCCGTTCGAGCGCGAACGCGGCGATCGAAGGCATCAAGTTCCTATTCGTCTCGCTGATCTCGCTCGGCGTTGGCGACATCTTCTTCTGGTGGCGGCCGTTCGGTAACCACTTCTCGCTCACGTGGGCCGTGGCAACCGGCGCCGGCATCTTCGTCAACTTCTTCCTGAACAAATATTGGACGTTCAAGGACGCCTAGTTTGGCGCATCGCGTTTGCGCTCATCGTGCTGCTCGCGATAGCGCTGCGCCTCAAAGGCATCCACGACCCGATCCTCGACCATCCGGGATGGCGTCAGGGCGATACCGCTTCGATTGCGAAGAACTTCGCGACGCTGCAGTACGACATTTTCTATCCGCAGACAAACTACAACGGTCCGCCTCCGAACTACGTTGAACTCGAACTGCAGATTGTCCCGATCATCGCCGCCACGCTTTATAAGTTCGTCGGCATCCATGAGGTAATCGGACGCCTCGTCACGATCGCGTTTAGCGCCGGAACCGTCGCCGTACTGGTATTCTTCGGACGGTGGCTCTTCGCAAGCGAGATTGCGGGATTGCTTGCGGCGCTGCTGTACGCGATCATGCCCGGAAGCATCTACTACGGTCGCACGTTTACACCCGACGCGACCATGGTGTTCTTCCTCACGGCCGCGTTGTACGTCGTCGCACGAATGCTCGTCGACGAAGAGCGCTGGACGCCGCGCACGCTCGCTCGCGCGACGATACTGCTCACGCTGGCATTTCTCGCAAAACCCGTGTCGCTGGCCGCGCTCGTTCCCATCGTTGCGCTGATCGTCGAACGCGCCAACTCGGGACGGACGTTCCGGTGGGGCGCGATCGCACTGCTGCTGATTTTCCCGCTCGGCGTGCTGTACGGTTACGATCGCGTGGTTTCGTCCCACGCCGAATGGCATTGGGCATCCGGCATCACGCGGCTGCACGTGTTGCCCGCACTGCAGGCCTCGCTGCATAACGCTGCAGCCCTTCATCTGAAACTCACGCGTTTTCGGGCCGTGCTCGGGATGCTCGCGCAGATCATGATCGGCCCGGCTATCACGGCCTTCGCAATTCTCGGGTTCTTCCTCACGCCGGCGACGACGCGTTCGCGCACGCTTTTATGGGGTTGGCTCATCGGCGGCCTTGCCTACACGTATGTCGTCGTCACCGTCGAGCGCGTCGATTACTACATGTTTCTGCTCTTGCCGCTCGCCGCGCTGACCGGTGCGGGATTCCTGGCGCGCATTACGGATGCCGTCTCGCAAAGCGCGCTCGACCGCACGTTGAAAGGTACCGCAATTGCATTGGGCCTCGTTGCGATTGGCGCGATCGCGTATCAAGGTCGCCGGATCGTCGCACCGTACTACCACTACAACAAGCAGGTCTATCGCAACGCGATCGCGCTGGACGAGACGCTCGCGCCCGGTGCCCTCATCGTGATGGGCCACTACGATCCATCGGTGCTCTACTACATCGGCCGGTACGGCTGGGAGGAAGACCCGTATCTCTGGACGCCGTTCGACGAACAGAGCGCGATCCGCAAAGGCGCGCGCTACTTCATCGACATCGAGAAGAACCGCTTCGCACGCAACGTGGAACTCTGCGCGTGGATGCAGCGTTTCCCCGTGATCAATCCGAACGCGCAATGGCCCGTCTACGTCACCGACCCGTCAAAAGTCAAACCCGGTGCGGAGGGCCAATGGCGCGCCTTCCGCAACGCCGAGAAAGCCGGCAAAGCGCGCGAGTGGCTTGACGCGCACGGCCTTTGCGCCGCCGAATAATCTACGGGCCGACCGCGAGCGCGCTCGTCACACTCGTCTGACCGATACTCGCCGACGCCGTTTTGCCCGAAGTGAACGGAAGCGCATAGGATTGCAGGTTTCCGGAATACGCATTCGGTTCCGCGGCGAGGTAGAGATCGTTCGGATCCAGCGCGATTTCTTCCGGCGCGCCGTTCGATGAGGTCAACTGCGTTACGGGCGAGGTGGAAGAGAGCGGCAGCGTGATCGTTCCGACCGCATTTTGACTCGGCTCCGTGATGTAGAGTGTGGTCGAATTCGCGGCAATTCGCCTTCCTTCGGTAAGAAGCCGTTTGTGCGCGGGTGCGGACGTCGACGTCAGCGGCAATGTGAAACCATAGATCGCCTTCGGATAGTTCTTGCCGCAGTAGCAGTTGCCGATGGCATAGATGCCGCTACCGTCCGTCGCGAGCACGTCGAAGCTCTGCCCCGGCTTGACGCTCACCGTCGCAGATGGGGCTTCGCCGGACGAGAGCGGCAACGCATAGGTGGCGATGTTCTTTCCTTGCGCGACGTAGAGCGTGCCGCCCACCGCCAACACGTCACCGGCCGCGCCGGTAAAGAACAGCGAGGGTGTCGACGAACTCGTCAGCGGCAGGGTATACACGTAAATTCCGCTCGCGACGGTTTTGCTCTTTACCGATACGTACAAATGCGATCCGTCGTCCGCGATGCCCGAAACGTTTCTTGACGCTGTCGAGGGCAGTTTGACACGCGCTGTGGCGGTTGCGCCCGACGTCAGCGGAATCCCGTACGCCGCAACGAGGCCGATAAGCCCCACATAAGCGTGCGTCGACGACGTGGGATTCACGAGGGCGGACCGTGGGTTCACTCCGGCGCTTAACACCGTCGGAGGCGGATTAACCGTTTGACTTACGGCAGGAAGGTTTCCGCCGCCGCGCGAGCATGCCGCGAGCAGTACCAGTGCTAAAAGCGATGGCCGCAGACGCATAAGAGAAACCCTCCCGGAGGCAAAGGTGCGATCATCATAGCGGCGGCAACATGCTAACCACATCGTTCTAAATGCTTATTTGCAGATGAGCCGGAAGGGACCGCGCGTTCGAAACTACGGCAGCGGCAAGAGCGAACCGACCGGTGCGGTAGATTGAGCGGACTGCTCGCCGCCCGGTACGCCGGACTCGACGAGCTGACGGTACGCTATGAGACGGTTCGTATTCTTTGCGACCTCGATCTGCAGCTCGTACGAATCTTGAATGGCCTTGGTCAAATCTTGCGTGTCGTAGGTGTAGTTGAAGCGTTTGAGGCTGAGGACGATGGCTTTCGTCAGCTCGTTGAGCGTGCTGTACGACATGCGAATCTGCGTTCCGGCCCGACCGTACGTCGGGTAGTTCGCGATGACGATCTCGCGTTTGAGCCTGGCATCTTCGAGCGTCGAGCGCAGCGCCTGCAGGCGCACGTTCTGCGGATCGTACTTTTGCGCTTCGGCGATCGTCGTGCTCGCGGCGTCGAAATCGCCTTTGCGAAAATCGGCTTCGGCGAGGTCGGCGGAAGCTTCCGCGAAACCCGTGCGTGCGCGCGCGTCGAGCGGATTGACCCGCAAAGCCAAGCTGTACGCCGTTTGCGCCTCCTTCATGCTGCCGTTCTGCAGCGCGACGTCGCCCTGATTTACGCGCGTGTTCACGATCCAATGCTCGACCGTTCCGGCACAGCCTTGCATCCCGATTGCGGCGAGCAGGCAGAGCAGTAAGCCAAGCGATCTCATTCCAAACTCCTTGAGGATCCTAGCGCCCGTGGTTGACGATGTGCGCGACGGCGGAGATGATCCAGGCCGCGGGCCAAAGCAGCACCTGCGAGACCAGCCAGCCGAGAATCGCCGTCACCGAAAGGTAGAAGACCATCGCCTTCACCTCCTCGTGCGGACGTTCCCCTTTGACCGCCTCGTCGACGATAATCGAGGACGTCGGATCGACGAAGAACGTGAAGGCAATGGTGCCGATGCCGTTGATGATGCCGGAGATGCCGATCGCGGTTCGCGCGACGTTCACGTCGAGCACGCTCGCGTAATAGGCCGCGACCACGCCAATCGCATAGATGCCCGTCACGACGACGTTGAAGATGAGCAGGCGGCGGGGAATGTTGCGCGTCGAGAAGCTGAAGATTTCGCGGTAATGCGGCACGCGCAGATGCGTGAGCACGTCCCAAAGCACGCGCGGATCCGCAAGGCGCGCAAGCGAATGCGGCAGCGATTTCGTGTGCTCGAACGAGCGTACGCCGCGAACGTACAGGTACGTGAACATCGGCAGCATCAAACTGCCGAGAATCGTGCCCACCGTACCGGCGACGATGATGAGGCGCAACTGCCATTCGAACGTGTGCTGTATCTGACCGATGAGTGCGCTCGTGTCCGGCAACGGCGGATGGTGCGAAAGGATTGTTTTTACCGCGTTGCCGGCCTTGTCCGAGAGCGGGCCGAGCATCAGCGTGTAGATGAGCGTGGCCAAACGGCTCGCGGTCACGAACAAATTGAACAACGAGATCGACGTCGCGATGCGCCCGGTGCGCACGCCGGCGAGTCGCGCCGCATAAGCGCCGATCTGGATCGCTTGAACGAGCACGTTGATGGCCAGAGCAACGAAAAGTTGCAGGTCCAGAATGGAACCGCCGTGGCTCCCGCGCTATGCAGCGCTTCTATTCCATTCGACTGAAGCTTCGTCCACGGGGCCGAGCACGCACAAACCCAAGCGATCTTCTGCCAGCAATTCTTGCGCCAACGTTTGTATCTCCGCGGCTGACACGGCTTCCACCCGCTCTTCGATTTCTTCGGTCGTGAGCTGGCGCCCAAGCGAAAACTCGCTGCGGCCCAACCGAATCATCCGGTTCGAGGTGCTCTCGAGCGAAAGCGTAAGGCTGCCTTTGATGTGCTCTTTGGCTAGTCGCAGTTCCGCGTCGGTGACCGGCTGTTCGCGCAGCTGGGCGAATTGATCGCAAACGACGGAGACGCATTCGGAAACGTTTTGCGGCGACGTGCCCGCATACACCGCGAAAAGTCCCGCGCCGCGATACGCGGCCTGGAACGAGTAGACTGTGTACACGAGCCCGCGCTTCTCGCGAATTTCCTGGAAGAGCCGGCTCGACATGCCGCCGCCCAAAATCGTGTCCATCACGGAGAGCACGTAACGGCGGTCGTCGCAGACGGACAGGCCTCGCGTTCCGAGAACGACGTAAGCCTGCTCGCTGTCCTTGTGACGGAATAGCGTGCTCGGCGTCGCCTGCGGCGTTTCCGGTACGGGCAAATCGCAGCGTCCTGAGAACGAGCCGAACGCGTTGCCGAAAAGGTCGACGATTTGATCGTGATCGACGTTTCCGGCTGCTGCCACGACGACGGAGTTCGGGGCGTAGTGCCTGCGCATGTGCGCGCGCAAATCGTCCGGAGACAGCGCGCTCACGGTATCGGCAAAGCCGATCGTCGGCGCGCCGAGATTGCTGCCTTCCCACATCGTTTGAATGAAGAGATCGTGAATCAACTCGTCCGGCGAGTCGTCGTACATCTTGATCTCTTCGAGCACAACCTTTTGTTCTTTGACCATCTCGTGCGAATCGAAGCGCGAGTTCAGAAACATGTCGGTGAGCACGTCCACCGCCATCGGTACGTGCTGATCCATCACCTTGGCGTAGTAGCAGGTCGTCTCTTTATCGGTGAACGCATTGAGATTGCCGCCGATGCCGTCCATCTCTTCGGCGATCTGCCGAGCGTTGCGGCGGTCCGTGCCCTTGAAGAGCATGTGTTCGACCAAGTGCGAAACGCCGCGGCGTTCCGCCTCTTCGGCGGCGGATCCGACGTCGGCCCAAATGCCGAGCGTCGCGGAACGGAAGGTGGGCATCGCTTCCGTGACGACGCGTACGCCGCTCGGCAAGACGGTCTTTCGATACATTTTAAGAGGCACTCCGCCTAGCTCCGCGCCCCCCGCTTTGCGGGGCCCCCAGAACGCGACGGCGCCTAAGCATGACTGCTAACATGATCACTCCCCGTGGGCGCCGCATTGGTTTTAAAAGCCGTGCGCTCCCAGTCCTGGTCCCAGAAGACGCCTTCCCCTTGCTGGAGGCGGTGCCGGAGTGCGGAAGCGCCCTCGCCGCGGTGCACGCTGACGGTGAAGACGGTGCGGAACGTGGGTTTCGCCAAATCGCCGGCCACAACCACACCTTTTCCCACGTTCAGGGGTACGCTCGTCCAAATGTCGACCTCCTCGATAGGAGCTGCGGCAAACGCACGCTCCACCAAATCGTCGATTTCGTCGAGAAATTCCGCGCGCGTGAGCTGATGGTGGAAATGCACGCCCGAGACGTGCAGCCCTGCGACGTCGTGTCCCGTGACGCCGTCGGCATACACGTTGAGCACTTGCGCCGGCCAGACCGTGCGAAAGAGATCGCGTCCAATCCTCACCGCCATCGGTTTGCGGTTGCCGGCGGCGCGGGCATAGGCATCGGTCGCACCGACACTCGGGGGCGCCGTCGGAAACAACACCTGCGCAACCAGCGCTGCTACACTAATAACTCTGAGCAAAATACGCGTTGACCTTGGCGAGTTCGCCGCACGCGACGCACTTCGCGCCGGCGTGCTGCAGCGGGCGCATGTTGCGCGTCGTGGCGCTCGTTGCGGCTTTGATTTCCGCCTCGCACTCCGGGCGACCGCACCACGCGATGTCGATCATCCCGGCGCGGCTCCGGCACTTCTCGAGGAATTCCTCGCGATTCGTCACCGCGAACGTGTGCGAATCGAGGAACGTCTTCGCCTGTTCGAACAGCGAGCGCTGCACGTCGTCCAGCAGCGCGCGAAGGCGCGAACCCAGCGCGTCGAACGCCACGCTGACCTTGGCGCCTTCCTGCCCCTTCTCTTTGTCGCGGCGCACGACCGTCGCCGTGCCGCTTTCCAAATCGCGCGGACCGATCTCGATGCGCAGCGGCACGCCGCGCATCTCCCATTCCGCGTATTTCCATCCGGGCGTTTGATCGCGGTCGTCCACGCGCACACGGTAGCCTTGCGAACGCAGCGCGCTTGCAAGTTCGTGCGATTTCTCGACAGCCGAGCTGTCGTTTGCGCGCACGATCGGCACGAATACCGCTTCGATCGGCGCCATCTTCGGCGGGATGCGCAGACCGCGATCGTCTCCGTGCACCATGATCATGCCGCCGAGCATACGCCACGACATACCCCACGACGTCGTGTACACGTGCTTGATTTGCTGATCGGTGTCGACGAACGTGATGTCGTATGCTTTGCTGAAATTCTGCCCGAGATCGTGCGAGGTTGCCGACTGCAGCGCCTTGCCGTCCGGCATGAGTGCTTCGATGGAATACGTTTCCACAGCACCCGGAAAACGTTCGCTCGCGCTCTTCGCACCCGCGTACACGGGCACTGCGGCGACGTTTTCCGCAAAATCGCGGTACACCGCGAGCATCCGTTCCGTTTCCTCACGCGCTTCTTTCGCGGACGCGTGCGCGGTGTGGCCCTCTTGCCAAAGGAATTCCATCGTGCGCAGGAACGGGCGCGTCGCCTTCTCCCAACGCAGCACGTTGGCCCATTGATTGATGAGGACCGGCAAATCGCGATGCGATTGAATCCACTTCGCGTACATGACGCCGATGATCACTTCCGAAGTAGGCCGGATTGCCAGTCGCTCCTCGAGTTTTTCCTGACCGCCTTCCGTCACCCACGCAACTTCGGGTGCGAAGCCTTCAACGTGTTCGGCTTCCTTCGTAAGCAAGTGCTCGGGAATGAGCAGCGGAAAATAGGCGTTTTCATGCCCGGTCGCCTTGAAGCGTTCGTCGAGATGCCTTTGCAGATTTTCCCACAGTGCGAAACCATACGGCCGCAGCACCACGCATCCACGCACCGGTGCGTACGACACCAGTTCGGCTTTGAGACAGACGGCGGTGTACCAAGCGGAAAGATCGGGTGCTTTCGGCGGGATGTCTTTCACGAGAGGCTCTTTTTCGGGGGTTTCGGACGCGGCGCGAACGGTTTCGGACATGACCGGCCCGGATTCGACGGCTCCTGGACGTGCTCCCGGTATAGTCGGTCGCATGAAATATGCGAAATACGCCTTCATGCTCATTCTGGCCGGCGCAGTAAGCGGCTGCGGCAGCAGCGGCGGGGGTTCCGGCGGTTTGCCTCCGCACCCGCCCCCGACACCGAGCCCGGGAACGATTGTCGAGTTCCCGGTGCCGACCGCAAATTCAGGACCATCGAACGTCGTCAAAGGTCCGGACGGTGCGCTTTGGTTCCTCGAATCGAATGCCGGAATCAACAAGCTCGCGCGCGTCACGACAACCGGCGCGTTCACCGAATTTGCGATGCCGGCCGGCGTTACGTTTCCGTCCGGTCTGGTATCTGCGCCCGACGGCAATCTATGGTTCGACGACGAAGCCAGTCCGGCACATCTCGTCAAATCGACAACCGCCGGTGCAATGCAAGTCTTCAATACAGCGCCGGGAGAACTCGGTGAGATGGCAATCGGTTCCGACGGGAATATCTGGGCGCCCGAGTATCAGACGAGTTTTGACGATGCGTTCAATACGAGCGGGCAACTCGTGCATCACTACGCCACGGGCTATTCACAGCAAAATGTCTACATAGCCGCCGGTACGAACGATAATCTCTTCATCAGCGGGTACGGCTCGATGCTGGGCGAGATGACGACGACGGGTACGGCGAGTTCGTTCAACGTGAATCCGCCGATTCAAAACGGCACGCGCAATTTGACGATAGGCCCGGACGGCAATCTCTGGATCGCGGACGAGAACGACAATCTCATCGCAAAGGTGAACCCGTCCACGGGCAGCGTCATCGCATCGTATAGCGTACCGACGGCAAACGGATCTCCGTGGGGCATCACGAGCGGGCCCGACGGCAATCTGTGGTTCACCGAGCTCATGGGCGACAAGATTGCGCGCATCACCACGTCCGGGACGATTACCGAGTTTCCCCTTCCGACCGCGAGCGCGCAGCCGTACTGGATCGTCACCGGACCGGACGGCAACCTATGGTTCACGGAATCCTCGGGCAATAAGGTGGGCTACATCGTGCCGTAGAAGGCCTTCCGCGTAATGCCGAAGCTCACGCGCATCTATACGCGAACCGGCGACGACGGCACGACGGGGCTGGTCGGCGGCGCTCGAGTCAAAAAGAACTCCCTGCGCATCGCCTCGTATGGAACGCTCGACGAGCTGTCAAGCCATATCGGACTTGCGCGCGCTGCGATGCGTCCATACATCGAGGATGACGAAGCGATGCGCCGCGTCGATGCGTGGCTCGCTTGGACGCAGGATGCATTGTTCAATTTGGGCGCGGAGCTCGCGACGCCCGAGGGCAAACGCTGGGAAGGCATGCCGCTCGTTTCCGCTGACGATGCCAAGGCGCTCGAACGGGCGATCGACGACGCCCAAAGCGCTCTGGAGCCGCTGGCGAACTTCATTCATCCCGGCGGCAGCCTTGCGGGCGCGCATCTGCACGTCGCACGCACGGTCTGCCGTCGCGCGGAGCGGCTCTTGGTCACATTGCGCGAAGGCGAGCCTGAGATTTCGACGGATTGCGCGCGTTACGTCAATCGCTTGTCCGACGCGCTGTTCGTTTGGGCGCGCTGGGTGAATCACCGGCTGCACGAGCCGGAGCACCTCTGGAACGCGGCAACGCAGCCTCCGCCGTAAGACGCTATCGTGTAATGGAGTAGCTGAAGTAAATGGTGCGATACGGCAGCCCGAACTGCTCGGTTGCGGCCGCACCGGTGTAGGGCGCATATGCGCTCGCGGGCGCGTAACCGTTGAGCGGCAAGGGAACACCCTCATAACGCAGGCCCGCGATGCTTCCCCATTGGTTGAACAGGTTTTGCACCGTTGCGGTCAATTTCGTCCCCGGTCCCACTGGAGCCGACACGCTCAAGTTCGAGTAGTCGTAAGCCGGAAGAGACTTCGTATTGTCGGACGAAACCGTGTAGAGCGTATACCGGGCGTCTATGCCGTTTTTGAACGTGTAATCGGCGGCGCCTGAAAACGTGTGCAGAGGCAAGCGCGGAAGCTGACCGCCAAGAATATACGTCAGGTTGTTCCGGAGAAGGTCGGGGTTGGCATTCAGCAAGGACGTCGAGGTGAGCGCCCAATCGTAATCAACATAGAAGGGGCTGCTGACCCGGTACCGGCCGCTGAGATCGACCCCTTGAGCGCGCAGCGTACCAACGTTGACATTACCGGTCACACCCAAGAGATCGAACGCCGCACCTGCTCCGCATTTACCACCGACGGCCGCCTCCACTTGTGCGAGATAGGACGCCGGGACGAAACCGGTTCCCGTCGTCGATAGCGGTACGAGCGTCGAATAAAGTTTGTTGTACACGTTCGTGTTGTAGAGCGTGAGCTGCGTTTGAGAATCACCTTGCCAGCTGTGAACGTAGGCCAGGTCTTCGTCCACGCCCTGTTCGGGTTTGAGTATCGTCGAGGGAGCGCTCCCAATCGAATTGAGATTGCCGCAACCGATGGGTGCGCCGCCGCCGGCACCGCCGGGGAACGTCTCGATGAATTGTTGACCGAGCATGTTTTGACTGGGCTGCGTCGTGGTCGATCCGGCCGAAGCGCGAACCCGATCGCGCGAGTCTAGCCGATAAACCGCAGCCAACCGCGAGTCGACGTACGAGGTATTCGTGGCCGTCGAGTGTTTTGCCCAGATGTTCAAATATGCCGAGAACGGCGATTCCGCCGGCCGGAAAGCGTCGCGGATGAAATACGCCCTTTCCGTGACGACCGGCGCTCCCTTGAGAGAATTTTTGACGTAGGTGAAGTACGCGCTATTCATGTAGGACGCGCCGAACTCAACGTCGTTGTTTCGTCCGACGAGATCGTCGCTGGCGACCGCCCCCGTTTCGTTGACGCCGAAGTTTTGCCACGAACCGGCGTCACCGGGTTGCGCAAAGAACGGCAACATGAATGTTCGATCCACCAAGTTCTCATAGTAACTGTTGTACACGCCGAGCCGCATCACCGAGTGTTGCGAGGAGACGCGGTAATCGAGCGAATTATCCAACAGCTTGAGCGACTGCCACGACGGGCCGGCGCCGTCCCAGCCGGTGTTGAATTGAGCGTACTGCTGCGGCGTTTGACAAGTGACGCCGCCGTCCGGCTGCCCGTTTGGACCGACGCCGTTTGGACTGCCGTTTGCATTCGTCCCGACGAACGTGCCTTTGGGACAGGCCGGAAGATTGGGATAGTTCGCGGGGTTGTATTCACCGAGCAGCAGGTTGCCGAACGCCAGAGCAGGCGCGTACGGCAAGTAGTCGCCGTCACCGTTTCCGGTTTTGTCAACCCAGCGGTTTTCATCGACCGACGTGAACGTCAAAGCGCTGACGGGCGAGAAATTGTACTGCAGTTTCGCAAGGCCGGCGCGCGTTACCGCATCCGAATCGTCCTCATACATTCCGAGATTGTGAACCGGCCCGGAAAGCACGGATTGATCGAATGCCGCCCCGGCCTGATAGAATGAATCGTTGCGAAACGGCCCGTCCAGTGCCGACACTCCGTACGCCGCTGCGTATCCTAGCCGCCCGCGCGTGCCCGTCGCGGTTAGGCTCGTCGAAAGTTGGTTGAACGTTCCGTATCCTTGCGTCACGTTTACGGTGTCGATAGGCGTCGGATCGAGCGTCTGAAAGTCGATCACGCCGCCGATGGCGTTGACGCCCGTCAGGTCGCTTCCGCCCGAACCGTAAAGCACCGAAATGTCCCGATACGGAAATACGGGAGAAAGTTGATAGTTGAAGCCGCCTTTTATGCCGTAGGCAATCGGATGACCGTCGATTGCGGCCTCAGTTTCGAGCGTCCCGATGCCGCGAAGGCTGATTTGCACGTCGTCGGCGAGCGCCGCCGTATCACCCGTGATACCGTTGTTCACGCCTGGAAGCGTGCGCAAAGCATCAGCGGCGCGGACGACGCCTTGCTGCGTCAGTTCCTCGGTATTCAGGGTTTTCGTAAAGGTGCTCGACTGCTGAAGCGACTCCGTTGCATGAACGGTGGTGACGGCGATCACTCGCAGGTCCGAGGTCGCTCGATGCATGGTGAGCGTGACGTCAATCGGCGACTCGTTGAGCACGATCGGCTCCGAGATGGCCGGCTGGTAGCCGTCGAGTGAAAGACTCAGGCGATAGGTGCCTTTTGCAAGTGACGGGACCGTGAAACTTCCTGCGGCGTCGCTATGAGCGACCATCTTTGTCGAGACGACGCGGACCGTCACATTTGGAATTGGAAGCCCGGTAGCGGCGTCGTCGACGACGCCGCTGATTGCCGCGCCGGTTGAAATCGGCGCCGCTGCAGCCGAAGGCGCAGCAAATAAAGCAACCGTGAGTGTTCCAAAGCAGAGAACGACCGCGCGCAGGCATGCAGCTGCGCGCCGGTTGGAAAAACCCATCGTGTAATACTACTCCCGAGAGAAAAAAACGCTGGAGGATGTTTAGACGGGAGTCGCTGCCGGGGGTCCCCGTTTGCCGCCGCATCGCGAAAGCAGCAATGCGTATGCCGTGGCGATGCAATCGCACGTCACGATCGACGCCGGAAGCGCCGCTTCTCGAGCTGAGGCAGCCGGAATGAGGCGCATCATCAGTGCAACGAGTTGCGGCTCGTAGTCGGTCAGGATGCGCGCGAGCCGATGGATGATGAAACCGCCGCACAGACCTGCGGCAACCGTGGTGCCGAGTCCGAGCACCATCGAACCGCCGAAGAGCTGCGAAATTGCGGCGATCGAGACGTGCGCTCCGGCGCAGTCGAAGTACTCCATACCGGCCAGCAGCACGACCGCTGCGAACGAAGTCTGCAGCGAAAAGAACAGAGACGGGCCGAGCGCCCTTCTCACCGAACACGTCACCGTCGTTCGCGAGGCGCACCCGCGATCGATCAAAACGAATGCCATGCGCAATACGAGCGCCAGAGCGACTATTGCGATCGCAACAATGCTGATCGCGCGCGAGCCGTGGGAGACGCCGTCGTACGTGTCGTGAGCGAGCATGAAGTCACCCAGCACGTCGATTGCAATGTGAGCGAGCAAAGCCGCACAGGATGCCGCTAGGGCAACCAGCATAGCGCGCAATGCCCACTCCGCGGAACGCATCCTACAATGCAGCCTCAGCGGCAGCCGCAACGAGTGCTCCTGATGCAATGCCGTAGCGCAGGAGTGCCGCAACCGTCACCGCATCGTTGATCTTTCCGGACGCGGCCGCGGCAATCGCGACGTCTTGCGGAATGCGCACCAGTTCGATCGTTTCGACGGGCTCGAACTCCGCTTCGACGTGTTCGATCCCGTGCGCGAGAAACAGGTCGACCGGCGTGTCCATAATCGACGGAATCTCGTACAGCCGTCCTAGTTCTTTCCAGTGCGCAGCGACGATGCCGAGTTCTTCGCGCGTTTCCCGCTGCGCGCACTGCAGGCTCGTCTCACCCGGCTCCGCGCCGCCTTTGACGATCTCCAACACTTCCGCTTGCGCCCCGAACCGAGGCTGCCGCGTGAAGAGTAAATCGCCGCCGTCGGCAACGATGACGGCCGAACAGGGCGGCGTCACGATAAGGGCATGCTCGCCCGTTACGCCGCTGGGATGAACGATCTCGTGCGCCTCGATGGCGAGGAAGGGATTGCGGTAGACCTCGCGCGAGCGCAGCCGCTGGTAGGTCTTCATGCCCGAACGGTTCTTGTAGGGCGCCCGCTACTCATGCGCGAACGCGGGGCGGGATGTCGCTAGCCGCACGCCTGTTCGCCACCACCAACGTCGATAAGCTCCGGGCCCTCTCTCAACAGAAGATCTTGCGGCGGGCGCTCACCGGCAAGGACCTTATCGCCATCGGCATCGGCACGATGATCGGCGGCGGTATCTTCACGACGATCGGCCCCGGCATCCTGATGGCCGGTCCCGCAATCATCATTTCCTATCTCGTCGCCGGGCTCGCTTCACTGTTCGCGGCCCTCTCGTACGCAGAACTGGGCTCGATGGTTCCCATCGCGGGCTCGGCGTACACGTACGCGTACGCGACGATGGGCAAGATGATGGCTTGGATCATCGGCTTCGCGCTGATCTTCGAATACGGCATCAGCGCAGCCCCCGTCGCGCAGCAATTTTCGGGCGCGATTCAAACCGTGCTCAAGGACGTCGGCGTCAACATTCCGGCGTGGGCGCAGACCTCGCACTTGGCGATTACCGGACCGTGGTGGATTCCGACGAGTTGGAATTTCGGAAACTCGTCCTACGACCTCATCGGCGCCGCGTTCGTGCTGCTGCTCTCGCTCGTGCTTTCGGTCGGCATTCGCGAAACGGCGACGACGAACAACATCTTCGTCGTGCTGAAGATCGGCGCGCTGCTCGTCTTCATCGCCTTCGGAATCACCCTGTTCCATCCGGCGTACCTGCACGATTTTGCACCGAAAGGGTGGGGACATCTGAGGCCCTTCTCCGGAGGCGGCGGCGCCGGCATCATTCCGGGCGCCGCGCTGGTATTTTTCAGTTACATCGGCTTCGACACGGCAACGACCACGGCCGAAGAAACGAAGAATCCCTCGCGCGACGTGCCCATCGGCGTCATCGGTGCGCTCGGCATCGGAACGGTTTTGTATTGTGCGACCGCGATCGTGCTGGTCGGCGCGGTTCCGTGGCAGCACGTCGACCAGAACGCAGCGCTGCAAGCCGCGCTCGCACCGCTGCACAACTGGTTTGCGAACTTCGCCATCACCGCCGGCGTGCTCGCGGGAACGACGTCGGTCGCGCTCGCGTCGCTGCTCGGACAGACCCGAATCTTCTACGTTATGGCCCGCGACAAGATGCTGCCGCCGTTCGTTGCGAAAGTGCATCCGAAATTCAAGACGCCGGTGCTGATGACGATGATCACCGGCGTCGCCGTTGCGATTCTCACGCTCATCGTGCCGCTCGACAATCTGCTGAATCTGGTGAACATCGGCACGCTGCTCGCATTCATGGTCGTCTGCGCCGGCGTGATTTACCTGCGCTACAAACGCCCCGATATCCCGCGGTCGTTCCGCTCGCCGTTCGTGCCGTTCTTTCCGGCGCTCGGCATTCTTTTCTCCGGTTTCCTCGCAGTGTTCGGCCTGTCGACGACGACATGGGTTTGGTTCGTCGGCGCGCTCGTCGTCGGGCTGATCTTCTTCTTCCTCTACGGCTATCGCAAATCGAACCCGGACGAAATCGTTCCGGTCGTCGAACCGGAAGCGCTGCAGGAATACGACTAATATGCCGGACTAGCCCCGCGCTGGTAGCCGCTTCGGTCTTTGAAAAGCGAAAATGACTGCGGCGAACGGGACGAGCAGCATCACCGACTGCGTGCGGTATTTTCTCATCGCGCGCGTTCGGTCGGCGAGCTCATCGCCCAGTAGACGGGCGGCATTGTGCGCGCGGGCGATGACGATCGCATGGACGAGCAGCGGAATGTAGTTCGTCCCGATGCCAATCAGATATGCGCCGAGCGCGAGAAGCCCGGCCGAATGTCCGCGGCCGATGGCGTTATGCAACGACCACGCGCCAAAGCCGATCAAGCCAACGACACCCAACGCGTATTCGCTCAAGATGACTTTTTCGCCCAAGAGGTAGATGTCGATAGCCGCTAGTTTCCGGACGTCGAGCACGTAGCTCACGCGTGGCTACTGCGTCTGGAATTCCGAGTTTTCGGAAACGCCGGGCGTGTTCACGTCGACGCGCGCGGTGGTCCGGTTGAATTTCACTCGCACGCCGAAAACTTGCTGAACGGCGTGCAAGCTGACCATGATGCGCCCGCGCACGCGGAACGGCGCGTGCTTGAGCGTGACCGGCACCCCGTTGATCCTCGCGTTCGTCGAGCCGACTTTGAGATGCATCGTTTCATCGCCGCGCGTCACGACGACCTCACCCGACTTGTGCTCGTAACGCGTTTCCGCTCCGAGCGCGTTTCCCACCGGTCGAAGCGGGACGTACACTTCCTTCGGGGTCGTCACCGGCGGAACGTCGCTTATCACCGGCTGTCCGTCGACGCGCACCTCGACGGGGTTGGAAAACGCAAACGCAAGCGATCCGAAGACGGCCAGAATGAAGGTCGCGACGAGTGTCGTTTTAGACGGCTTGCGATATCTCATGAGCGTACTCAGGATATTTTTCGGCGATAACCTTCTCGATTTCCAGCCGAAGCGCCCCCAGGAGCTCGGCCTCCGGGAACGTCCCCACCAGCTCGCCCGCCCGGTAGATGGCGCCTTTCCCCTTGCCGCCGGCGACGCCGACGTCGGCCATCTTGGACTCGCCGGGGCCGTTGACGACGCATCCCATCACGGCGACCTTCACCGGCGCCGTGTACTCCTTCGCGATAGCCTCGACGGCGCGGCCCAGTTCGAGCACGCTGATCTCCGCGCGTCCGCACGACGGGCACGCCGTGATCTCGAAGCCCTTCTCGCGCAGGCCGAGTGCTTTGAGCATGCTCCAGCAGACCGGAACTTCTTCAATCGGATCGGCGGCCAGCGAAACGCGAATCGTGTCGCCGATGCCTTCGAACAGCAAAATGCCGAGGCCAATCGACGACTTCACCGTACCGTCCCGCAACAAGCCGGCTTCGGTAATGCCCAAGTGTAGACCGTACGGCGTGTTGCGTTCCCGCAGACGCTTGTCCATCAAACGATACGCGTGCACGGTCGTCATTACATCGTGCGCTTTGAGCGAAATCACGATGTCGGTGTGGTCGAACTCTTCGAGAATCTCGACGTGGCGCATCGCGGAGCCGACCATCGCTTCCGCAGTATGACCGAGCGTTTTTTCGAGATCGGGCGCGAGGGAGCCCATGTTCACGCCGATACGAATCGGAACGCCCTTGGCTTTGGCCGCCAGCACGACTTCCTTCGTCTTGTTGTAGTCGCGGATGTTGCCCGGATTCAGGCGCAGCTTCGCAACGCCGGCTTCAATGGCCGCCAACGCCATGCGATGATCGAAGTGAATGTCCGCGACAATCGGCACCGGCGAGCGATGAACGATCGCGGGCATCGCGGCAGCGTCCGGCGGATCCTTCACCGTGACGCGCACGACCTCGGCACCTTCCATGGCAAGCCCGTAAATCTGTTCCAGAGTCGCGTCCGCGTCGGCCGTATCGGTTGTCGTCATCGTCTGCACGACAATCGGATGATCGCCGCCGATCCACACGCCTTTCGCGTCGGCCTTCCCGGTTTTGTTTTGCAGAAAGACCGGCTTGCTCTCCCTGCGCAGACGAATCGGCACTTAGAAGGGTCCCTTTCCTTGAATGATTTGCACGACGTTGTTGAAGTTGATTACGATCATCAGTGCAATCAGCACGGCGAGGCCGGTGATGTGCACCCAGGCTTCTTTCTCCGGATCGACCGGTTTTCCACGCAGCAACTCGCCGATGATGAACGCCGCGCGCCCGCCGTCTAGCGCGGGCAGCGGCAGCAGATTGAACACACCCAGCGCAAACGAGATGAGCGCCGCGAAACCGAGGTAGTAGCCCCAGCCCCAGTCCTGAATCGTCATGGCGGCCTGTCCCATGCCCACGACGCCCGAAACTTGGCTGCCGTACTTCACCGGATGGCTGACCAGAAGCGCCAGACTCCCGAACGTCTGCTGACCGATACCGACAAAGGCGTACGCTGAATCGACGACGGCATCACCGAAGGGCACACGTTGCAGCGTGTCGACGGGAACGAAGCCGATGCAGCCCCACGACGGCGACTCCGGCGGTGGGCAGTGCCCGGCGACAATCGCGACGTTGGCTTGCGCGCCGTCGCGCGCGTACGTAATGTCGAGCCGTTTTCCCAGCGACCGGTGAATGAGTGCGACCAATTCTTGTCCGCCGCCCACCTGACGGCCGTCGATTGCGACGATTCGATCGTCCACTTTCAATCCGGCGTGTGCCGCCGGTGAACCCGGCTGCACCATCTGAATCACCGGCTGCGGATGATCGGTGCTCACACCAAACGCAACGGCACTGACGACGAGGATTACGAACGCTAAAATAAAGTTCGCAACCGGGCCGGCCAGAACGATCGAAAGACGACGCCATGCGCCCTTTGCTTGAAAGTTGTCGTAGTCGTATTCGCGGCCGTTTACTGTTACGGTGAGCTGCTGCTGAAATTCGCGCTGCTGATCGGCCTCGGACGTGCGATTGTCCTCACCGTGCATCGCGCAATACCCGCCGATGGGCAGTGCGCGCAGCGAATATTGCGTGCCGCTGCGTTTGCTCTTCCAGCAAGCGATGAGCGGGCCCATGCCGACCGAAAACTCGAGCACGCGCACCTTGTTCAATCGCGCCACCAGAAAATGCCCGTACTCGTGCAATACGATGAGGACGGACAGCATCACGATGAACAACGCAATTTTTTCGATGTTCACCAACGTGACGGCGGCGAGGAGAATGCTCACTTATACCTCTTGCTTGCAGCGCAGCCGCGCGACCGTTTCGCGCGCACGTTCGCGCGCATCCCGATCGGCACGGCGAACGCCGTCCAGACTCAGTTCTTCGGCGGACGCGCCCGACATCGTTGTTTCGATGACGGCCGGAATCTCGCCGAAGCGGATCTCTCCCTCTACAAACGCCTCGACGGCGATTTCGTTTGCTGCAGACAGCACGGCGGGCATTGTGCCGCCCGCTTTCAACGCTTCATAGGCCAACCGCACGCACGGAAACCGATCGGGGTCGGGGCGCTCGAAGTCGTACCGGAGGCTCTGGGCGTCGGGGTGAGCGCCCAAGGCAACAAGAGGATCGCCGTTTTTGCTTTTGTCATCCTGAGGTTTCGAAGGACCCCGAACGAAGTCGAGGGGCCTCGTGAGGCGGTCGGGATACGCCAGCGCATACCCTATCGGCAGGCGCATGTCCGGGGCGGCGGCCTGCATCTTCACGCTGCCGTCCGTGAAGACCACCATGCCGTGCGCGATGGACTGCGGATGAACGAGAATTTGCACGCGCTCGCCCGGCTGGCCGAAGAGCCGGCTGGCCTCGATGACCTCCAGGCCCTTGTTCATCATGCTCGCCGAGTCCACGGTGTTCTTGATACCCATGCGCCAGGTTGGATGGGCGAGCGCCGCCTCGACGGTCGCATCCGACATCTCGCGAGCGCTCTTGCGCCAAAACGGGCCGCCCGATGCAGTGACGATAATCGACTGCACCCGGCCCGGATCTTCTCCGACCAAGCATTGAAAGACCGCGGAATGCTCGGAATCGACCGGTAACAACTTTGCACCGCTGCGGCGCGCCGCTGCAATGAGCAGTTCGCCCGCGGCAACGATCAATTCTTTGTTTGCAACGGCGATGTCGATGCCGCGTTCCACTGCCGCGAATACCGCATCGAACGAAACGAAGCCGTCCGTTGCGGCAAGCACGATGTCGGGTTCGCTCTCCACCGCGACGCGCAGCAAGCCGGCTGCACCGTCCTGCGTATTCGTCGCGATCGGTACGTCGAATTGCGCCGCTTGTTCGCGCAATTTATCGATCTGCTTTCCTGCCGCGAGCGCAACCACGTCGAAGCGATCGCGATGGCGCGCGATCACGTCGAGCGCTTGCGTACCGATAGAGCCGGTACTGCCGAGAATCGCGACTTTCTTTTTAGCCAAATCCAAGAAGCCCTATAATGTGCAGCGTGCCGAAAAACGCCATGCCGCCGAAGAGATACGAATCGAAGCGGTCGAGCACACCGCCATGCCCCTGAATCACGGTGCCGCTGTCTTTGACGCCTGCATCGCGTTTGAGCGCCGATTCGACGAGATCGCCGGCTTGCGCTGCGATGCTCGTTCCCGCTCCCAGCGCCGCGCCTTGCCACCACTCGATGCCCAAATACGGTACGAGTGCGAGCACCGCGCCGAGCGCCGTAGCGAGTACGAGCGCGCCCACCGAACCTTCGACGGTTTTCTTCGGCGAGATCTTCGTGAGGTGATGCCTGCCGATAAGCGAACCGACGACCATCGCGCTGATGTCCGTCATCGCGATCAGCACGATCACGTACACCGTCCAATACGCACCGTGTACCGGCACTTCACGAATGAACACGAAATACGTGAGGAGTTTGCCGATGTAGAGCACGGCAAGCAGCGTGTAAGCAGTGCGCGCGAAATAGCCCTTTTTCTCGCCGTACATTCCAAGCCAGAACGTTGCCAGCACGATGAAGGCGAGCAGCACGCCTTCCCACTGCGACATGCCGTGGAAGATGGCCAGAAAGACGTATGCGAGCGTGCCGATGACGGCGACCTGAAACTCGAGCGGCTGGCCCTTGATGTCGCACAAACGTGAGAGTTCGTAGACCATGATCGAGCCGAGCACGATGAGCAGCGCGAAAAACGCCGGCGGCCAAGCTACGCATCCCAAGCCGACGACGGCAAGCGCAAGACCGACGACGATGCGCCGCGTCATGCCGCCGCGCTTTGCGGCGGCGGATGCGCCTACGCGCCCCCGAAACGCCGCGCTCGCTTTTGAAACTCTATCAGCGCCCGTACGAATTCATCCTTGCCGAAGTCCGGCCAGTACACGTCCGTCATGATGAGTTCGGTGTAGGCCACTTGGTAAAGTAAGAAGTTAGACAAGCGATGTTCGCCGCCTGGGCGGATCAGGATATCCGGATCCGGCATCTCGGCGGTGTACAGATAGGAGGCAATGACACCGTCGCTTACGTCGGCGGCGTTCAGGCGCCCGGCCGCCACGTCTTCTGCGATCGCGCGAATCGCCCGCTCGAGCTCGAGGCGCGAGCTGTAATTCACCGCTAAATTCAGCAGGAGGCCGGTATTCGACGCCGTGCGGCTCATCAGCTGTTCGAGCGCTTCACGCGACGCTTTCGGCAGCGCCCGCCATGCGCCGATGACATTCACACGGACGTTGTTGCGGCAGAGTTCGGCCAGCTCGTGCTGAGCGAAATAGACGCAGAGGTCGAGGAGCAGCGAGATCTCGGTCGAGTCACGCCGCCAATTTTCCGTCGAGAAGCCGTATACCGTGAGAATCGGAATGCCGAGGTCGCGCGCCGCGCGCGTCACTTCGCGCAAAGCCACCATGCCGCGGCGATGCCCTTCGATGCCCGGAAGGCCCCGCCGCTTTGCCCAGCGGCGATTGCCGTCCATGATGATAGCAACGTGCTTGGGCAGCCGCGCTTCGTCTATCTGATCGGCCAACGCCGGAATTACGCCGCTTATTGTCATCGTGAGGTATCGGAAAGCCCGTCCTGAGGCTGTCGAAGGGACCCCGAGCGTAGTCGAGGGGACTCCGGAAGGTGTTCGTATGCCTCGTACCCGCAAACGAGTTCGATAGCCTGTCCGGCGTCTGCCGATGAGCCTGCCGGGCGCGCGCGAAGCACGCGCAGCCGTCCGCGGCCCGCGTAAGGGCCGACCGGTGCCAAAACGCGCACCGTAAGCCGGCGGCCGGAGAGCGCGCGGCGCGCGTCCGTTTCCGGCATCAAAACGTATTGCTGCAGGTCGGGCGCCGTCATACCTCCAGTATCTCTTTTTCTTTGGCGGTTACGAGCTGGTCGATGTCCTTGACGAACTTGTCCGTGAGTTTTTGCAGCTGATCTTGAAGGCGTTTGCTTTCGTCTTCCGTGATTTTGTGATCTTTGAGCTGCGTCTTCAGGTCGTCGTGCAATTTGTGCCGCACGTTGCGCACCGCGACCTTGCCGTCTTCGGCCTTCTTCTTCACGACTTTGACCAGGTCTTTACGGCGTTCTTCGTTGAGCGGCGGGATCATCAAACGAATCGCGTTGCCGTCGACGTTCGGCGTGAGGCCCAAGTCGCTTTTTTCGATCGCTTTGCGAATGTCGCCGACGGTATTGCGATCGAACGCGGTAATCACGAGCGATCGCGGATCCGGCACGCTGACGCTGGCGACTTGTTTGAGCGGTACGGCGGCTCCATATGCCTCGACGTGCAAGCGGTCGAGCAAAGCGGGCGTCGCGCGCCCCGTGCGAATCGATGCAAACTCACCGCGCGTGGATTCCACGCACTTTTGCATTTTGTTTTCGGCGTCTTTCAAATCAGCCATGAGACGGCTACTCCGTTATCCATTCGAAATGGGGGCCCCGGCGGCTTTGCCGTTGGGGGGCGCGCAGCCACGGAGGGCGGAGCGCCTGTTAAACACTGGGGGTCCCCAAAGCATCCTGATGCTTTGGGGTACTCAGCGAACTGATCTTGCCGACGAGCGTCCCGATGGACTCGCCCCAAACGACGCGGCGAATATTGCCGGGGACGCCCATGTCGAACACGATGATCGGCAGGTTGTTGTCCATGCACAGCGTCAGTGCCGTGTTGTCCATCACTTCCAGGCCGCGCTGAAGCACCTCGAGATATGCGAGCTGCTCAAAACGCGTTGCGTCCGGATGTTTCTTCGGGTCGGCCGTGTAGATGCCGTCGACCTTCGTCGCTTTCAAAATCGCTTCCGCGCCGACTTCGACAGCGCGAAGTGCAGCCGTCGTGTCGGTGGTGAAGTACGGGTTGCCGGTGCCGGCCGCAAAAATAACGACCCGCCCTTTTTCCAAGTGACGGATCGCGCGGCGACGAATGTACGGTTCGGCGACTTGATGCATCGCGATTGCAGTCTGGACGCGTGAGGGAACGCCCATGCGCTCGAGCGCGTCCTGCAGCGCCAGTGCGTTGATGACGGTCGCCAGCATACCCATGTAGTCGGCGGTGGCGCGATCCATGCCGGCTTCCTCGTGGACCTTGCCGCGCCAAATGTTTCCACCGCCGACGACCACGGCTACCGAAACACCGTCGCGATGGACCTCGGCGATTTGCCTGGCCATGTCCTCCGTGGTTTGAACGTCGACTCCCGTCTCGGTTCCGGAGAAGGCTTCTCCGGAAATCTTCAGGAGAACGCGGCGGTATTTCGGTGCGGCGGTTTGCAAGGCGGTGCTACTCTCCCAGCGCGTACTTCGCGAAACGGCGGACCTTGATCTTCTCGCCGAGGACGCCGATCACGCTGTTGATGAGATCGCCGACGCTCATCGAATCGTCCTTCACGAACGGCTGGTCGAGCAGGCAGTGCTCCTCGAACCACTTGTTGAGTTTGCCGTCGACGATCTTCTGCGCGACCTCCGGCGGCTTGCCGGCCGGAACCGCGGCAATGAGTTCCTTGCGAACCTCGTCGACCACTTCGGCCGGAACGCTCTCGCGATCGATGTACTTGGGCGACATCGCCGCGATGTGCATTGCGATGTCGCGCGTCAGCTCTCCGAACTTGGGATTGCGCGCGACGAAGTCGGTCTCGCTGTTCACTTCAACCAGCACGCCGATCTTGCCGCCGGCGTGGATGTAGCTCGCGACGAGCCCTTCGTTCGCCACGCGCTCCGCCTTCTTCAGTGCTTGCGCTGCACCGCGCTTCTGCAGCTCTTCCTTGGCTTTATTGAAGTCGCCGCCGGCCTCGACGAGGGCCTTCTTACAGTCCATCATCGGCGCGTCGGTGGCTTCGCGCAGCTTCTTGATTTCGTCCGCTTTGGGTTGATAGGTCGCGGTAGACACGTTTACTCCAGTATTTCTTCTTTAATGTAGTGCTCTTCGTTATGAAGAAGGGGCTGCCGCCCCCTCTTCCGGTTACCTTTTAAACACCGGCCTCGGCGTCGGCCATCGTCGTTATCTCTTCCTCTTCGGGTTCGGCGTACGACTCGACGGCTTCGGGTTCGCCGTAAGCGGCGTCGCTGGCGCTTTCGGTTTCCGTACGGCCCTCGATAATGGCGTCGGCAATCTTCGAGACCATGAGTTTAACGGCGCGAATGGCGTCGTCGTTGCCCGGAATCGGAAAGTCGATCTCGTCCGGATCGCAGTTCGTATCGATGACCGCGATGATCGGAATCTTCAGCTTGCGCGCTTCGTTGACGGCAATCTGCTCTTTCTTCGGATCGACGATGAAGATCGCGTCCGGAAGACGGTGCATATCCTTGATGCCGCCCAAGAAGCGCTCCAGCTTGCCCATTTCGTCCGAGAGCTTCGCCACTTCTTTCTTGGGAAGCCGGTCGAAATCGCCTTGCTGCTTCATATTCTCGAGTTCGCGAAGGCGCGCGATGCGCTTTTGAATCGTCGAGAAGTTGGTCAGGGTGCCGCCCAGCCAGCGCTGGTTCACGAAGTACGTGCCGGCGCGCTCGGCCTCTTCTTTGACGACGTCTTGCGCCTGCTTCTTCGTGCCGACGAAGAGGACGACTTTACCCTCGCGCGACATCTGCTTGACCGCTTCATAGGTCTCACGCAGCTTCTGCACGGTCAGGGCCAAATCGATGATGTAGATGCCGTTACGCTCTTGGAAGATATACGGCTTCATCTTCGGGTTCCACCGGCGGGTCTGGTGGCCGAAGTGGACGCCCGCTTCGAGCAGGGCGCGCATGGAAATGACTGACAAGGTTTTATCCTTTCTGGACCTCGGCCGGCCGCCGTCCTAGCACCGGTCACGCTGAGGCCATAAGCGCCCCTCCTCCGTGAAGGGCGAGATGACAACCGCCAGAGTATAGCACGCCCCCACCGACCATGTCACGGGTAGCGCCGGCCCCTCGCGCCGGGCAGCGCGAAGCGCGTCGTGTCACCCTGGGTATCGAGGGGCCGGGGCAGCCGCTTGCCTAGTGAGCTGCCATCCTATGGCATGAAGCCCTATCATCCGAAATTCATAAGGATGCGACTCCTCGTCACGGGAGGCCTCGGTTTCATCGGGTCCACCTTCATTCATGTCGTGCTGCGGGAGCGGCCCGACTGGCACGTCCTCAACCTCGACCTCATGACCTACGCCGGGAATCCGGCGAACTGCGCAGCCCTCGAAGGCGACAAGCGATATCGCTTCGTCCGGGGCGACATCTGCGAGACGGTCGCGGTCGAAGAGGCGGTAGCCGACGGCGTGGACGCCATCGTGAACTTTGCCGCGGAAACGCACGTCGATCGCTCGATTCTCGAGCCCGGAGCATTTCTGCGAACCGACATCCTCGGAACGCACGTGTTGCTCGAGGCGGTTCGCCGGCACGGCATCGCGCGGTACGTCCAGGTTTCGACTGACGAAGTCTATGGCGACGTTTCGAGCGGAGAATCGCTTGAAACGGACGCCCTGCAGCCGCGCAGCCCGTACAGCGCCAGCAAAGCCGGCGGCGATCTGCAAGTACTCGCGTACTGGAATACGTATCGCACGCCCGTGCTCATTACGCGCGGCTCGAACACATACGGCCCGCGGCAGTATCCGGAGAAATTGATTCCGCTGTTCGTTACGAACTTGCTCGACGACCAGAGCGTGCCGGTGTACGGCGACGGTTTGCAAATCCGCGATTGGCTGCACGCCGACGATCATGCGCGCGGCGTTCTGCACGTCCTCGAGCACGGCGAGGTCGGGAACGTCTACAACATCGGCGGCGGCAATCCGCGAACGAACGTCGAGATCACGCGCATGCTGGTCGACGCGTGCGGCCGCTCGATGGATACGCACGTGCGACACGTCGCCGACCGGGAAGGGCACGATCGCCGCTATGCCATAAACTGCGCAAAGACGCATGCGCTCGGATGGACGCCTCAGGTTGCGTTCGAACGAGGGCTACACGAGACGATCGCATGGTATCGCGAGAACGAATCGTGGTGGCGTCCGCTCAAAAACGGCGAATTCCTCGCGTACTACAAGAGGCAGTATGCACACCGATAATAATTACGGCAATTATTGCGGCGCCCTCGGGGAGTGTTTATGTTTGCAGAAATGTTGAGACGCCATGAGATAGCTGCGCTGTGTCACGGTGAGGTATCGAACCACCCCGAGCTAGTCGAGGGGCAACTAGCGTGAAAGGCGTTATATTAGCCGGCGGCCTGGGGTCGCGGCTTCGACCGCTGACCAAAGTGACGAACAAGCACCTGCTGCCGATTTACGACAAGCCGATGATTTACCATCCCATCGAGACACTCGTGCGGGCCGGGATCAAAGATATCATGATCGTGACGGGCGGCAGTTCGGCCGGCGATTTTCTGCGACTGCTCGGAAACGGGCGTGAGTTCGGCTTGAAAGACATCTACTACACGTATCAGGAAGGCGAAGGCGGAATCGCCGACGCGCTCAAACTGTGCGAGCATTTCGCGGACGGCCATCGCGTCGTCGTCATCCTGGGCGACAACATCCTCGAAGATGATATCTCGCCGTACGTGCGCAAGTTCGAAGAGCAAGACTCCGGCGCGCGCATTTTGCTTAAAGAGGTGGACGATGCGGAGCGATTCGGCTGTCCGCAGCTCGATGGCGACCGCATCGTGCGCATCGAGGAAAAGCCGCTGCAACCCAAGAGCCGCTACGCCGTGACCGGCATCTACATGTACGACCGCCGCGTCTTCGACTTCTGCCGCCGCCTCAAGCCCTCCAGCCGCGGCGAACTCGAAATCACCGACGTCAACAACGCCTATATCAAAGAAGGCGACCTGTACTACGACGTCCTCGACGGCTGGTGGACCGACGCGGGAACGTTCGAAAGTTTGTATCGCGCGAACGAACTGGTCGCACGCGAACGCCTAGGCGTTACACTATAGCCGCTGCGCGGCGATCGTGAACTCCAAGCACGTCTTGTACATATCGGGAAGCCGGCCCGCGGCTGCCAGCGACTGCAATTCCGCGGCAAAGGCGCTCACGTCGCGCGTGGAGTCGAAAATTATGGGATCGGCGGTGATGTGCTCAGTGGACAGGTGCACCTGACTGTCTCGATGCTCTCGATAGATGAGCGTTTCGATGCGGCAGCCCAGAGCCGTCAGCAACGCGACCACTTGCGGTCCGGTGATGTAAAAAAACGTGCCGATGCCGCCGGTCGGGCGTCCCATCGCCCGGCACCACTCTGCGGCCTGCGCGGGCGGCATGAATCTCGGCCACGGCATGCAGTAGTGCGTATCGTACGACATGCGGTAATCCGGCGCGCGCAGCTCCAGCCAACCGCCGCGTTTGGTGACTCGCACCGCTTCAAAGAGCACGGACGGCAGATCTGCAACGTGCTCGAGGACGTGGTAGCTCGTCACGAGATCGAAAGACTCGGAAGCGTACGTAAGCGCTCCAGCGTCCCGTATCTCGACACGGTCTCGCCATCGTTCGCGTCCGGATACCTCCGCCCACATCTGCGCAAGACCGACCTTCTCTTCGCTCAGGTCGACGCCGTAGGCATCGTGGCCGAGGTCGAGAGCTCTCCATACCAGTGTGCCCGGACCACACCCTACGTCAAGAATACGCCTTGAGATCGTAAGAAATTCGTCGCGGCCGAGCAGCGCCGGCAATTCGGTGAGCCGAAAATCGTGCGCGTTCGGGTTGACCAAGTAGGAGACCAGGGACTCGTACATCGGGCCACTCTTCGGTAGGCCGTACCTCTCGCAGTCGCGAGTAACGTAGGCGCGGGCTTGCCGCGCGTATTCGGCAAGGGCATCTTCGGTGGTCTGCGTGAGGGTCATGGTCAAGTTATCGGCGCGGGGTGCCGATTGCAATAATCGGATGCCTACTGCGGTTGTGCTTCAGCCCTCGTTTTTGCCTTGGCGCGGATACTTCGATCTGATTCGCCGCAGCGACGTCTTCGTATTTTACGATGACGTGCAATACGACAAGCACGGATGGCGCAACCGGAATCGCATCAAGACTGCGCAAGGGCCGCGTTGGTTAACGGTGCCTGTTCATGCCAAAGGCAACACCATCGATCACACCACCATCAACAACGTGCAGATCGATTGGTGCCGCGATTGGCGGCGTCCTCTTCTCGAACAAATCCGGCACGCGTATTGCCGTGCGCCGTTTTATCAGCAGTACTCGCCGCTAGTGGCGCAGATGTTTTCGTGCAAGCCGCACCTGCTCGCCGATTTCACGATTGACACGACGGTTTCGATTGCGCGCCTGCTCGGCATCGAACACACGCAGTTCGTGCGTTCTTCTACCCTGAGCGCGCCCGGTGCAAAAACGGACCGTCTACTCGAAGTCCTCAAGCAGGTCGGAGCTACGCACTACATCAGCGGGCCCTCGGCGCGCGCTTACATCGATGAAGAAAAATTCGTACAGGCCGGAATAGGGCTCGAGTACATTCGGTACGAGTACGAGCCGTACGGACAACTGCATCCGCCCTATGATCCGCAAGTCTCGATCGTCGATCTCCTCTTTATGACGGGGCCTCGAGCGCCCGCGTTCATCCGCCCGGCAGCGCAAACGGTGATTGCATAATGCGCCAGTTGCAAAAGCCGGTCCCCTTCAACAAGCCGTTCGTTACGGGCAACGAGATCGAGTACTTGCGCCAAGCGATCGAGAACGCGCATCTCTCCGGAGACGGCCCGTTTACCAAGCGTATTCACAAATGGCTGGAGTATCGAATCGGCGCGCAAGCGGCCCTCCTGACGCACTCTTGCACGGCGGCGCTTGAAATGTGTGCCCTTCTCTTGAACATACAACCCGGCGATGAAGTGATCATGCCGTCGTACACATTCGTGTCCACCGCGAATGCTTTTGTTTTGCGAGGCGGCGTCCCCGTGTTCGTCGATATCCGCCCCGACACGATGAATCTGGACGAACGCCTGGTCGAGGCGGCGATTACTTCGAAGACGCGTGCAATCGTCGCAGTTCATTATGCCGGCGTAGGGTGCGAGATGGACGCCCTATTGGCGATTGCGGGTGCACATGGTCTTGCCGTCGTTGAAGATGCGGCGCAAGCACTCGGATCGACGTACAAGGGCCGGCATTTGGGTTCCCTTGGCTCATTCGCAGCGCTCAGCTTTCACGAAACCAAAAACGTAATATCCGGTGAAGGCGGAGCGCTTCTGGTCAACGATCCGACGCTGGTCGAGCGAGCAGAAATCATCCGTGAAAAAGGGACGAATCGCTCGAACTTCCTTCGGGGCGCCGTCAACAAGTATCGTTGGGTTGACGTCGGGTCGTCGTACTTGCCGAGCGAGATAATCGCGGCGTTTCTTTGGGCGCAGATTGAACAGGCGGACCATCTCCTCGTGCGCAGATTGTCGCTATGGCAGGCATACCACGAGCGGCTTAAATCACTGGAAGACGCAGGCATATTGCGCCGGCCGATTATCCCCCAACATGCAACGCACAACGCGCACCTGTACTACGTACTCGTAAACGACGCAGAAAGGCGCACGCGGGTGCTCCGCGACCTGAAAGCGCAAGGAATCGGCGGACTCTTTCATTATGTGCCGCTCCATTCGGCGCCCGCGGGACTTCGATTCGGGCGCGCGCACGGCACGCTCGCGCGTACCGATGACTTGAGCGGCCGTCTCGTGCGACTTCCGATGTTCTACGAGATGGACACGAACGATATCGAGCACGTCTGCAGCGTCCTCGAACGGTCGCTGAAAGACTAGTCGGCGAAACGCGCCAGCCGCCACACGGCGGCAAAGTTGCCGTCCCAGAATGCTTCGCCCTGCAGCGTCCCCTCCAGCGTAAATCCGGCCCGCTCGAACGCCGCGCGCGAACGCGCGTTTCGCTCGTGCACGTAGGCGTAAAGCTTGTGCAAACCCAAGATCCGAAAAGCATATTCGGAAAGTGCGCGCAGCGCGTCCGGACCGTATCCCCGCCCGGAGGCCGCCGGATCAATGACGATGCGAACCTCAGCGCGCCGGTGGCGGTTGTTCACCTCCCAAAGCCACACGATGCCCACGAGCGACCGGTCTTCAATCGTTTCTACGGCAAACCACACCGTATCGGAACGGTCGGTTACATTGGTTCGGATGTAGATATCGTGCTGCTCGCCGGTCGCGGGTAATGCCCGGTCGAGCCCGTCCATGACGGCAGGATCGTTGATCCACTCGAGCCACGGCTCATAATCTGCCGGCCGCAGCGCCCTGAGCCGTACCTGCTTGCCTGCTTTTGACATAGCAATCGCGGTTCGACGCAGCACGATATCGCTCATGCGCCCTAGCCATCGTGCCGATGACCCTAGGGACATGAATTCTACCAGAACGCTCGAAGCGAATATTGAAGTTCACACGCGAATGGCGGACCGCTACGATGCGGACGAGCCGCATTTTCGGCCGGAGAATCAACGGAAAGTTCGCACGGTGATGGAGGGCCTCGCGAAGCGTTGCGGCGGAGGCCGCCTTTTGGACGTAGGGTGCGGGACGGGATTCATCATTAATCTTACACACGATCTCTTCGATGAGATCGACGGAATCGATATTACCCCGGCAATGCTGGCGCGTGTAGGGCAATGGAATAACGTACGCCTTCACACGTGTGCCGCGGAAGAACTCCCGTTCGCCGACGCGGCGTTCGATATGGCAAGTTCGTATGCCTTCATGCATCACGTTGCCGACCACAATCGCGTGCTGAAAGAGATCGCGCGCGTACTGCGCCCCGGCGGCTTGTTCTACATAGATCTCGAGCCGAACAAACTTTTCTGGAGCGCTATGGTAGGACTCGAGCGGAATGCACAGGGAAAATACTCCGACATCCTGAGCCGTGAAATTGATTCCGTGCTCCACACCGACGAGTCCGTTGAAAACGAGTTCGGTATAGCAAGCCAAACATTCAAGGATGCAGAGCCGATCAAATCAGTACTTGGCGGTTTCGATCCGCACGAATTCGAGAGTGCCGCATTAGGGGCCGGCTTTTCGTCGTGCGAGGTTACATTCGACTGGTACGCAGGCCAGGGTGCAGTCCTCCATGGGCAGTCAGAGTACGACATGAAGGTTATAGACGCATATCTACGCCGCGCCCTTCCGCTTTCAGGCCACCTCTATAAGTATCTGCGTTTCATCTGCGTTCGATGATTGTTCCGGTCGCCGCGCCACTTGAGCGCCTTGACGAAATTCGGAAGCGCGGGTTCACTATTGCACCGGGCATCGTGTCCGCCGACGAAGTCGGCGACCTGAAGCAATCGCTCGAGAAGGCAATCGCTGAGGACCTCAACGCGTGGCACGGACGCGAATACACGGACGCGCATATGGTGCTAAACCTGATGACGCGCGGAATGCCCTTCGTGCGTTTGCTGGAAAACGATTTGCTCCACGCTTATCTGGGCCCGCTGCTCGGTGATACGTGCATTTTGTACGCTTACACGTCCTCGAGCATGCCGGCAGGCGGAACAAACTATTCCCGGCGCGTGCACGTCGATTGCCCTCGCGTGATACCGAACTACATCACCAATGTCGGCGTAACGATTGCCCTGGATAATTTTACCAACGAGAACGGCGCGATGGAGCTGTTGCCGGGATCGTTCACCCGTGAGCAGCCGCCCAGCGAAGACGAATTCGACGAGCATTCGGAGCGCGCTTATCCGCTTGCAGGCGACGCCATCATTTTCAACGCGCGAACGTGGCACCGCGGCGGCGTCAACCGCACGAGTGCATACCGGCATGCGGTTACCATGAACGTCTGCCGTTCGTACATGCGCCAGCAGTTCGATTATCCGCGACTGGTCGCACCGGACGTGATCGGGGAGCTCGGACCACTCGGGCGGCGCTTCCTCGGCTTCAACGTGCGAATGCCGGCGTCCCTGGACGAGTACTACGTGCCGGCGGAACAGCGCCTCTATCAGCCGAATCAGGGGTAGCGTGCCCGTCAGCGCGTTCGGTAGCGCCGCGACGATGTCGTGGGCTGCGATGCTTCCATCCGAATCGTCGATGGTCGTAGTGGATCCATCCGGCTTCGGCGCAGGTTTCGGCGAACTCGTCTCCCGCGGACTCAATGGGCAGTCGCGCGATCTCGTGATCGTTCCGGAGAATCCGCGCAACCGCGTTCTCGACATGGCGATCTCCTCACTCAGAGAGCGCTCGACTTCCCATGATGCGCTGCTGCGAGCATTGGATTCCCTCGCCGAGTGCAAACTCTCGCTGAACGGTCAGGCACAGGCACAGCTCGAGCAAGGTCTGATCGGGCACGCGGTGGCTTTCCAGGATCTGACTCTGCTCGCCGATCGCACGTTCTTCCGCTCGTTTCACGACCTCGAGCGCGCAGCGAAGCAGTACGGGTATCGCCCGTTGCGCTCGCACGTCTTCACACCACTCGATGAGACCGTTCCCGAGCCGCACGGTACCACGCGGAATGCCGGGTACATCGCCGTTTGGTCCTACGGCGCTTCTGCGGGCATGGTTGAGGCCTTTCGGGCAGCATGTTTCGACGTGCGCACGCCGATGAAGATGGTCGCCTGCGCGGCAGACGCAGCGCCTGCCTTGCAGTCCGCAAGCGCGATCGTCGCCCTTACCGAGAACCCCGGCACCGTATACGCCCTGGCTCGCTTTGGAAAGCCTCTTTGCGCCCCCGTCTGCGGCGCCACGGAGATCGTCGAGAACCTGTGCGAATTCCAACCTTGGCACCGCGTACAAATCGTCGATGCGCTACTCGTTGCGCTGGGGGGCAAGGCTGCAATACCGCGCGACCTAGGCCCGCGCGGCAATCCGAACGCGCCGGATCGTGCGGTAACCCCCAAAACGTCTCCGCTCGTCTCAGTCGTCATGCCGACCTTCTCTCGGCCGAATACTCTTCGCGACGGCTTGCAGCGCCTCCAGAAGCAAACGTATTCCGATATCGAGGTGATTGTCGTCAACAATGCGGGCACGCCCGTCGACGACGTCGTCGCGCCGTTTTCGAATGCGCGACTAATCAATCGCACCGAGAATACGGGTAACGCCACACGTCCGCGGAACGACGGTATAGCGGCGGCGCGCGGAGAGTACATCATGTTCCTCGACGACGACGACGTGCTGTTTCCCGAACACATTGAGCGAATGGTGGCGATTCTGGAACGCACGGGACGCGACGCGGCGTATTCCGACTTTTTGGTGCGTTTCATCGAACGCGCGGAAGACGGGACCGAGTCACTCTGGGGTTGGGACGTCCAAAAGCCGTTCGGTATCACCAGTTACGAGATGCTGGTGGCGAACCGCCTGGGTTACTTTACCGTGTTCATGCGGCGCTCGCTCATCGATCGCATCGGCGCATTCGCCGAGGAAGTTCTCGGAGGCGAAGAGGTCGAGTACTGGTTGCGTATCGCGAAACATGCCGATTTCGTGCACGTCGCGCAGCCGACAAGCGCGTATACCGTCGTTCGGGACTGGCGCGGCCAGCTTAGCGAAAAGAGTCACGCGCTGTATGCCGGCGGCTACGAAATGGTCTACGAACGGTATCCGGCCGACGATCTTCCGCTCGTACAGCAAGCACGCGCGGCTTATGTTGCATCTCTTCGAAGCACCGAAAAACCACCGCCGATGCAACCGCGCTACGTGCTCACCGCGCAATGATCGAACTACAATGGGACCGCACGCTCTACCCGGAAGAGTCGGCGTCCCTCGAGATGCTGGATTCCGACGAAAACACGCTGGTCGTCGGCACCGATTTCTCCGACGCTCCGCGTACGATTGCGTCTCTGGTGGAAGGTCGGCGCAAGGGCCGCACGGTCGCGCTGCATCCGATGCTTGCCGATCCCTTGGAACGTATCGTCGAGCACGTTGCGACCGCGATAGCCTCGCAGGGCGGCGACGCGAAGTACGCACAACTCCTTGCGCTTCGCGAGAATCGCCTGAACGTGAACCAAAAGCCGATGTCGGAAGCCGCGCAGTACGACGCGGCGAGTTTGCGCGCGGCGGCGCTTGCCGCCAAACTCTCGGACGTGCTGCTTTTCTTCACGCCCGCGGAAAAGGAGCGGTGGAGTGCGCTTACCGGCAAACCGATCCGCCGCTTCGCGTATCTTCCGATTCCGCGGGTCCACTCTGCGCCGGTCGAGGGCCGCGGTGTAGCCGTTTACGCGCCGCAGGCATCACACCAACAGCTCGCATTCGTCGCGCTCGCTCTTGCCGAGCGGCGGGTATCGTCCACCGTTATTTGCGCCGACAATCCGAATGCACCCTTGAACGTGGGAACGGTCATCGTGCCTTCGTGGTGGCGGCCGGCGCGAGTTGCCGCCCTCGCGGCGGCCGGATACCGCGTGGTGGCACCCACCTCGGGTTCGCCCGACGATCGCTGTGCGTGCGCAACGTATCGCCCAACCGACGCGTTGGCGTTATCTGCCGCTCTGGATTCCGCGCAGTCGGCACCACACGGGGTGCGCTTCGACGTGAACCCAGAAGACGTGCGCGCAATAGTCGATGGATCGAGCGTCCCGCGCGTAGCCGGGCCGCGTGTTTCCGTGATCGTGCGCACGTTCGATCGGCAGATGCTTCTCCCTCGCGCGTTGCGCAGCATTGCTGCACAGACCTACGCGGACGTCGAGATCGTGGTCGTGAACAACGGCGGTGAGGACGTGCGCGACATCGTCGAAAAGCATTGCGGCTCACGCCCGCGGCGCTACGAGCGGCTCGCCGAACGCAAGCACATCAGCGCGGCTTCAAATGCCGGCGCACGCGCCGCGAGCGGTACGTATATCGCCTATCTCGACGATGACGATCTGCTTTATCCGGATCACCTGGCGCGGGCCATCGATGCGCTGGAGCGCAGCGGCGCCGATATCGCGTACACGAATTGCATAGCCGAATATGCGCGCATGGACGGCGATACCAAGCATCTGCTCGGGTTTCAGATCTTCCGCGAGAGCGACTTCATTCCAAAGGATCTGTACGTCGACAACGTCGCCCCGATCCACAGCATCGTCCACCGCCGTGACGTCTTCGAACGCTTCGGGTTCTTCGACGAAGACCTGGCGGTAACGGACGACTGGGAGATGTGGCTGCGCGCATCACGCGGCGCCCGGTTCGTACATGTGGACCGCGTTACGTGCGAGTACTCCTGGCGCGTTGACCCGGCCAAGGGCAACATGACGCTCACACACCAGCGCCAATTCGCAGAGTCTTACGAAAAAATTACGTCTCGGTACGAAGCGGACGTTCGGGGATTCCCGAACGTCACGGCGCAACAAGCGCAGGTAAAGGCCGCGCAGCAGCAGCGCGCTAAGCAAGTCGCGGAGTTCGGCGCCCGGCTGCCCGAGCTTACAATTGCGGCGATGGCGCAGAACGCCGTACCTGCGGTTCCGCTACCCATCGACCCGTTTGCATGACTTTTAGCGCAATCCGCAAAATCGGCTAATCAATGTCCAAGTACTACCGGTACTTCGGCCTTGAGCGAGATCCGTTCTTAGATACGGCGGATCCGTATTTTTATTGCGAGCTCGGAGCGCTTCGCAAGGCGAAGGATCGCTTGGCGGCTTCAGTCGACGAGTCGCGCGGCCTCACCATCGTACTTGGAGAACCCGGCACGGGAAAAACCAGCCTTTCCGGCGCGCTCGAACAAGAGATGCTCCAAGACGACCGGATCGTTCTGGGCAAAATTCTCGACCCGACGTTCGCCACGGAGGTCGAATTCTTGATCGCAGTTGGGCGCGTCTTCGGCCTCTCGCTGCCGCCGCGTTCGAGTGCCGCGCTGAAAAACGCGCTGAAGAATTTCTTCTTCGAAACGGCCGTCCTCGAGAATCGCACGCTCGTTCTGATCATCGACGAAGCGCAGAATCTCAGCGACGAAAATCTCGAAGCGCTTCGCCTGCTGCTCAACTATCACGTTCCGCAAAAAAAGCTGTTGAACGTCCTGCTCTTCGGTCAAAGCGAACTGGAGCGCCGCTTGAACGAACGGCACAACCTCGTCGACCGGGTGGATTCATGGATTCGTCTGCAGCCGCTCGACGAAACCATGGCCGGCGCTGTCCTGGACTTTCGGCTATCGCGTGCGGGCTTGGCGCCCGGACAGCAAATTTTCTCACCCGAGTCGCGGGTGCTTCTCACCCACGCAGCCGCAGGGCTGCCGAGGCGTCTGACGATGCTCTCGCACATGTCCATGGAAGAAGCGGCAGACCGCGCAAGCACGCTCGTCCGCGAAGACCACGTGCGCGCCGCACTGCTCGCCCGCGGTCTTCCTGAACCGTCCGTGGGCGCCGGCGGCGCCATCGAAATGCCGAGTGAAAACGGCCGCCATCCGGGGTTTTTTGAGCGGCTGTTCGCTCGCCTCGGATTCGCGAAATAACGTACTTGATGCCGCAGCCCAAGGAACCCGAATTCGAAGCGAGCGCCGACATGCGCCTTGTGGAACTGCAACGCTCGGAGCTGGGCATCGCGGCACCAAAGCGCGGTGCATGGGAATCGCACACGATGACCGAGGGCGGCACCGTTGAGGTGGAACCGCCCCAACAGCTGAACAGTGCGGTGCTATCCGTCGAAGCGACCGCCACACCGCCGAGCGGGGTCATCCCCGGTGCAATCGTGACGCTCGGCATGAGCATCGCCAACGAAGGTGCGCTCGCCGCGCGCAACGTGTGTGCCGGAGCGCCTCTTCCCGGCGGCGCAACGTATCGCAACGGTTCGTTCGTGCGTGACGGCCGGCCGCAGCTGGACGACGCGGCTGACGAGTTCTTCGGCTCCGCAACGCTCGTCGGAACGATCGAGCCCGGAATGCGCGCGACGTTCCTCTGGAAGATCGGCGTGCGCCTTGGGAATAAGCCGCTCGTGATTGCTCCAGTCGTGACGGGCGAAGACACCGCGGTCGTCGGCGCGCAGCCCGTTATCATTTCGCGCAAGGCGGAAACCCAGACCGGGTTTGCCTCCGAGGTACAGCGTTTCGATCGCGCGCTCTACGACGAGCCCGCAACGCATACCGAAGAACTGCCCATCTACGAACTCGACGAAGAAGAGACCATCGAATACGAAGCGGCGCAAAGCGCGCTTGCGCCCCTCGCGGAGTATCAGCCGGGGATTGAGCCGCCGTTGCAGCCGGTTCCGCCGCCTGCCCAGCCCGGTGAGCCGATGCCGCCGTCGCAACCGGCACCCGTGCCCGAGCCGGGAGAGCCCGAGCCGGAGCCATACGTTCCGGAACCGCCGGAGCAGCCGCCGGACGTCGAACCGGCCGCACGCGAAGCGGTGGTGCTCTACGGACGCATGGATCGCCCGTCCATCGCCTATTTCGAGCGCATCTTCACCGGATCGAAAGCGCCTACGCTGCTCAACCATTTCATTCTCGGGGGCGCGCTCGCGTGCACGCGTTCTTTCGACGGCGAAGACGTCGCTGGTTTAAAAGCGCACATGGATGCGCAAGGCCAGTTGCTGCAGCGCATCGTGCTGCACGAAAAGATCGGCAAGAAAGAACCAATTGCGGAATACGCGGGCAAGATGCTGGCACGCGTCGACCAGTTCGCGCCGGGGGCCGTGCGCGAGAGCGTGCCGCCGGACGATCCGAACATCGTGCTGCTCGACGTCGAGCTCGAGACGCCGACGCTGGGCGTCTTACGCAAGATGCAGGAAGACAGCGCGCGATGGGATTTCACGAAAGCGCGGCAGCTGACGCTTGCGCTGCAGGCGCGGCACATCGTTGCAAAGGCGCCGTCTGAGAAAATCGAAGCCGCCGAAACCGCGCTGCGCGTGTACGCGCAGACGGCGGCAACGCAGTTGCAGCGGTTCTTCGTTCGCATGCGTATCGACAGGACGACGGGGTTGCTTTTTGCTCGGGACGAAACGCTCGACGCCGCTGCGAGATCGCTGGTCGCGGCGCTGAGCGCGCTCTTTACGTAAGGCCGTCGACCGCGCTCAAGCGCGGCTTCGGCGCTTTGCCCCTACCCATCGATTTCACCGCCGCTTTCCAGCGCGCAATGAGCTGCAAACGTTCGCCGACGGCGTCCCGATACTGCTGCAGGCGCGTCATTTGGTTCTGACGGATGGCGCGTACGTAATACAGGCGGTGCATGATCTGTTCATCGAACGCTGCGTCACGCACGCTCAGCGCGTCGTCCATCGCATTCTGCAGCGCGTGCGTCATGCGGCGGGAATCCGCCATGGCGCTCTCGACATCTTCCCAGCGGCGCGTCATCAGTGCGCGTTCCAAGCGCCCGCACAGCGCTTCCAGCTCGCGCAACGCCGACTCCACCGCGCCGAGCAGCGCTTCGCGATTAGCCGACTGCTGCAAAGCCTTGCCCGCTCTGTGCCGCAGCCCGTTCGCGCTGCATTGCCTTGAACTCCGTGATGGCCTGTGCCCACATTTGCCGGTAATCCTTGAAATTTGGGAGCAAGCGTTCGACGCGCACGGGGTCCTTCTGCATGTTCGCCATCACCAGCTCGTGATGCCAGAACTCGTACACGCGGAACAGATTTCGCGCCACTTCGCCGCCGAGCTCCATGTCCAGCGATCCCATCAGCAGCGCAAGCGCGCGCTGTGCGCGCAGCAGGGCTTTGTGTATGCCTTCGATGTCGTCGCGCTGATTCTGCAATTTCTCCAGCCCCTGCGTCGCCGCGAGCACGAGAATGTCGAAAATCTTGACGATCAGATCTTCTTTCGCTGCGGTCGCGATCGACGTTTCGAGGTATTGCTGTTCGGCCGAACGTTTCACCAAGGTTTCCTCTTAACCGCCGCTGTTGTTGAAGAATGAACCGAGTTGCTGCTGCAACGCTTGATAGCCGGCGAGCGCCGTTTCCGTTTGGACGAACTCGGCCCGCAGCTGATCCGCTTGCATGTTCGCATTGTCTTGAATTTGCGAGATCTGCTGCTGAATCGATTCCGTTTCGCTGTTGTTCGCGTTTTCGAAGCCTTGTATCAGCGAAGTCGTGGGAATGGACCCGAGCAGCGAATTTGCCGTCTGCGTCGGCATTCCGGTGACGCCGGTGAGATACGTGCCCATCTGCACGACCAAGCCCTGGGCACCGCTGAGCAGGTTCTGGACGGCGGTCGGATTCGCGGCGAACGCTGCTTGAAACGTCGAGACGTTCAGCGGCTGCAGCTCACCGTCGGTACCCTGCATCTGCGTCGCACCGACGCTGCTGGATTGACTTCCGCTCTGGTCGGTCGACGTGTTTTGCTGCAGCAGGGTAAACGAGTCGTCCAACGTCAACCCGATTTGCGAGAGCGAGTTATAGGCCGATCCCGCGTTTTGCAGAACGGAGCTGACCTCGTTGACTAATTGATCTTTGATAATCTCGACGTCGGCATTACCAAATAGGATGCCGGCTCCGACTGGCGGCGGAGGCGGCGAACCGACTGTGGAGCCGACGGGACTGCTCTGCACGACGGGCGGCGCCGTGGCGGTATTGATTTCGCCGATTGCCGCATTGTACGCGGAAATGAACGTGTTGACGGCCGTCACCGCCTGCGAACTATCTTGCGCGACGGTGACCTGGAACGGCGAGGTCGCGGCGCTGAGCAGATTGAGCTGGACGCCGGGGATTGCGGTCGTAACGGTATTGCTGTTGCTGTAAACCGTTTGCGTTCCGCCTCCGGGCGCTTGCAGCGTTACCGACGCTTGCTGGCCGATAGTCGAGGTCGCTCCGGAGGCGCTCGTCAATCCGGTCGCCGTCAAGAAATTGCTCGTATCGGACGACGATCCGACGACGATGCTCTGGGAGCCGGTGTTCTTGGACGTGAGCGTGATTTGCCCCGTGGCGCTGTCGTACGAAGCGACGACTCCAGCGGCAGACTGGTTGATTTTCTGCATCACGGAGTACAGGTTGTCCGACGTGTTGTCGACCGTAATCTGCACGCCGTTGATCGTGAAGTACCCCGACGTAACCGGCGTGACGTAGTTCGCGTCGGTCGCGCCGCCCAAACCATTAGTCGAGTTGAACGTCAACGCTTCGTTAAT
>Ga0070735_10000524_pt1 | contig 41115 bp, 24 predicted proteins | sample Coa_R1_FD_66443 | JGI IMG/M metagenome (GOLD analysis project Ga0070735, IMG submission 66443) | Surface soil microbial communities from Centralia Pennsylvania, which are recovering from an underground coalmine fire - Coalmine... | ecosystem: Environmental > Terrestrial > Soil > Unclassified ... | reverse complement strand
AGTTGGGAATTCGAAGCGCGCTGGGTGCCGAGCGCAGACGCCTGATTTGGCAGTTTCTTACCGAGGCGCTGGTTCTCTCATTCATCGCCGGTGGTCTAGGAATCGTCGGAGCATTTTTCGGTCTGAAGGGACTGGTTGCCTTAGCCCCAGAGAATCTTCCGCGCCTCGATAGCGTTTCAATCAACGTTCCGGTTCTCGGATTCGCGTTGCTGCTTTCCATGGCGGTCGCGGTGGGCCTGGGAGCGTTCACGGCATTTCGAGCGACTTCGGGCAACGTGCGCGAGATCCTGGCAGAGGGCGCGCGCGGACAGGCTGGCTCACAGAGCAGCCGACGAATCGGACGTGGAATCGTCGCTGCGCAGATCGCAATCACGCTCATTCTCGTCGTAGGAGCGGGTTTGCTCGGGCGGAGCCTGTTGAAGGTGCTCGAAGTAGATCCCGGCTTCCGCGTCGACAAGGTGATCACGATGGACGTGTCGCTGCCCTGGGTACAGGATCCAAAGGCGAAGGCAGGTCGGGCGATTTTCTTTGCGAGTCTAATCGATCGGCTGAAGCAGATTCCTGGCGTGCGGAAGGTCGGCGCAACTACCGCTGTTCCCATGGACGGTGGGCTTCCGAATGGTGGCTTTCTCTTGATGACGCAGGATGAGCTTCCAAAGACACCCCTGAGCGACGAGGCTCTCTCGCGTGAGTTCGATCGCTTATTTCAGCAGAAAGAGCGCTTGGGAGATGCGGATTTCTGTGTCGCTACTGACGGATATTTTCAGGTACTCGGTATTCCGCTGGTGCGAGGGCGGATGTTCGATGAACGCGATACCGCGGATGCGCCGCATGTGGCTGTGATTAGCGAGTCGCTGGCACGCGAGCGCTGGCCGGGGCAGGACCCGATCGGCCACACCATCCAGTTCGGAAATATGGATGGCGACCTCCGCCTTCTGACCATCATTGGCATCGTCGGAGACGTTCACGAAGACAGCCTGGAGGCACCGCCGCATCCGACGGTCTATGTGAATCTGTTTCAGCGCCCGCGTTCCGCGATTACGCTGACGATGTTGAGCGATGCTCCGACACAATTGGTCACCTCGGCCGCGCGCGGTGTGCTGCAAGAGCTCAACCCAGAGATTCCAGCGAAGTTCCGCACATTTTCGCAGGTCTTCACCGCCTCTCTCGGGTCGCGCAAATTCAATTTGATTCTCATCAGTTCATTCGGAATTGTGGCATTGCTGCTGGCTTTGGCGGGAGTGTTTGGCGTGATGGCGTATTCGGTCAGTCGCCGTACGCGGGAGATTGGGGTGCGAATCGCGGTCGGCGCGTCTCCGCGTGACGTGGTGACGATGATCCTGGGACAAGGCATGCGCACGATATTCGTCGGTCTTGCGATCGGGCTGGCTGGTTCGCTGGTGTTGACGCGTGCGATGGGATCGATGTTGTTCGGCGTGACGGCTGTCGATCCATTGACATTCGCAGCAGTGGTCCTGCTTCTGATCTGGGCTGCGCTGCTGGCGTGTTACATCCCGGCAAGACGGGCGGCGAAAGTCGATCCGATGGTGGCGCTACGGTACGAGTAAGGAGAGCGAGATGGCGATCACGGCATTCCTGCAAGATCTGCGCTATGCGTTGAGGACCTTCCGCAATCGTCCAACGTTTGCGGCGGTGGCGATTCTGACCATTGCGATTGGGATCGGAGCCAACACAACCATCTTCAGTTGGTTGCGCTCGCTGGTGTTGAATCCATTTCCCGGTGCCCAGGAACCGGAGCGCATTGTGGCGATTGAGAATACCGCGCCGGACGGCGAACCAATCACCACGTCATATCTGGATTTCCGCGATTATCGCAACAATCTGCGCCTGGTTCAGACGGTGACCGCGTATCGCGCTTATCTGTTTTCGGTGGGGGAAGCGCCGAATGTGGAACGTGCGTGGGGCGAAATGACATCGGGCGGCGTGTTCGACATGTTCGGTGTCAAGCCAGAGGCTGGGCGGTTCTTCTCAGCCGAGGAACAGGATGATGCGCAGAACGCACATGCGGTCATCGTCATCAGTCACGGGTATTGGAAGTCGCACTACGGCATGAATCGTTCTGCGATGGGAAGCATGTTGCGGGTCAATCAAACTGCGTTGACGATTATTGGTGTTGCACCCGAAGGATTTCATGGCACGCATGCCGGGCTGGACTTCGACTTCTGGATTCCGCTCACCATGTATGGGCAGCTGACGCATACCGGCACGTGGATGCTGCAGGACCGCAATACTCGAAACTTTACGCTCCTGGCTCGTCTGGCTCCAGGTGTGAGCATCGATCAGGCGCGCGGCGAGGTGCAGGCGCTGGCCAACCGCATGGCGGAACTGGATGCCGATTCCAATCAGGGCGTGGGCGCGAGAGTGCTTCCGGTGTGGCAATCGCACTTCGGCACGCAGGCAATGCTGCTGACTCCTGTAGCCATCCTGATGGGTATTAGCGGCGTTGTTCTTCTCATCGTGTGCGCGAACCTGGCGAACCTGCTTCTGGCTCGAGCCACGGGGCGTCAGCAAGAGTTCAGCATTCGTCTGGCTCTGGGGGCAAAGCCGATCAGGTTGGTGAGCCAACTTCTGACGGAAACGCTGCTCATGTCGTTGGTGGGGTCGATATGTGGTCTGATCCTCGCGAACTGGCTCGGAGGAGCACTGCGCTGGCTGCTCCCCGGGGTTGCGCGGCCGGTGATGGTAGCTCCGCCTTTGGATGGGCAGATTTTCGGCTTCACGGCGGTGCTGGCGATCGTCGTGACTGTAATCGCGGGATTGGTTCCGGCGCTACATTCTGCGCGAGCCAACATCAATGAGGCCCTGAAACAGGGTGGACGCAGCGGAAGTCCCGGAATGCAGGCGCATCGGCTGCGCGGGCTGATGGTGATTTCGGAAGTGGCTCTGGCGTCGGTGGCATTGGTGGGGGCGGTCTTGTTTGTGAAGAGCTTTGAGCGGGCGCGTGCGGTCGATCCGGGATTTTCACCCGACGGAGTGGCGCTCGCGCAATTTGATTTTTCCACCGCCGGGTATAACGCACAGCAGACCGATACATTTTGCCGCCGTTTGCGGGACAGGCTGGAGCAACATCCGGGAGTAACCGCGGTCAGCTACGACGATTCGGTGCCGCTTGGCTTCAATGGAGGAAACTGGGAGACCCTTGAGATCGAAGGCTACGTTCCGGGTCCGAACGAGAACATGAAAATCTATCGTGACCTGGTCTCCCCGGGCTTTTTTGAGTCGATGAAGATTCCAGTAGTGGAAGGGCGCGACTTCGACTGGCACGACGATCCGACCACCGAAAAAGTCATGATCGTGAACCAGGAGTTCGTACGGCGCTTTCTGTCGAATCGCACTGCGATCGGTCACAAGGTACACGGGTGGGGCGAGTGGTTCACGATTGTGGGGGTCGCGAGGGACAGTAAGTACCACCAAGTCACGGAAAATCCGCAACCTTACTTCTATATCCCGATCCGGCAGATCTTCCGGCCCGAGTATGGACTAACGTTTCAGGTGCGAACGTCAGGGAGCGTCAGTGAGGCGATTGCGTCGCTGCAGCGCGAGGCCGCGGCGATTGATCCGGCGATCACTATTTTTGATGCACAGTCGATGACCGAATACATCTCGGCCTCGCTGTTCGGGGCGAAGATTACCGCCAATCTACTCAGCTTACTCAGCGGCATCGGACTTCTTCTCGCCGCCATGGGATTGTACGGCGTGATGGCGTATTCGGTGGCACAGCGCACGCGGGAATTTGGAGTGCGCGTGGCAATGGGCGCGCGGCGGCGTGACATTCTTGGCCTCATTCTGCGCGAAAGCGCGAGGTTAACAATCCTCGGGACGGTAGCGGGGCTGGTTCTGGCGGCGGTGTCGACACGAATTATTGCCCACCAGATCTACAGTGTCAGTCCGCTGGATCCACTGACATTTTGCGGAGTGGGCCTCGTGTTACTGGCGGTTGCATTCGCAGCAAGCTATGTTCCGGCGCATCGCGCGGCGAGAGTCGATCCGATGGTGGCATTGCGATACGAGTGAGGAATCTATGGAAGCCTTATTTCAGAACATCCGCTACGCAATGCGGCAGTTGCGAAAGTATCCGGGGTTTACAGCTGTCGCGGTGCTCACGCTGGCCGTAGGATTTGGCGCGAATGCAGCGATTTTTTCGCTAGTAAACCAAGTTCTGTTGAAGCGATTGCCCGTGTCGGAGCCCGGCCGGCTCGTCATGCTGAAGTTTGTAGGGACGAATACGGGTCACACCGATTCGTGGGGCGGTGGAGACAACCTCCAATTTTCCTATCCCATGTATCGCGATCTAAGTGATCAGAACCAGGTGTTCGCCGGCATGATTGCTACTTTCCCGGCCAACGTCGGAGTGCAGTGGCGGAATAATCCAAGTCTCGCCAAGAGTGAACTGGTCAGCGGAAATTACTTTTCTGTGCTCGGTGTCCGACCGGCGCTGGGCCGCCTATTTGTTCCCGAGGATGCTGCAAGCCGAGGGGCTTCACCGTTGGTCGTTCTTAGCTATCGCTATTGGACGCAGCACTTCGCATCCGATCCCTCAGTGATCAATCAAGGCATTCTAGTCAACGGGAAGTCGTTCACCATTATTGGTGTGGTGCAGCCTGGCTTCGACAGCGTGATTAGCGGAACCATTCCGGACTTCTTCGTCCCGATCACGATGAAGGCACAGATGACGCCGGAGTGGGACGAACTCGAAGACCGCCGATCAATGTGGGTGAGCATTATTGCGCGCCTGAAGCCGGGCCTGACGGTGCAACAAGCGGAAGCGGGGATTGATCCACTCTGGAAATCGCTGCGGGGACTCGAACTGCAAAGTATTTCCGGGAAGAGCGAGCGCTTTCGTGAACAATTCGTGGCGAAGAGTTACCTGACGCTGCTCGACGGATCGAAGGGGCTGTCATCGATGCGAGAGCACATGCGCGTGCCGCTGCTCATCCTCATGGGAATGGTGGGCCTGCTTACGCTGATGGCCACGGCCAACGTTGGAAGTTTGTTGCTGGTGCGGGCGGCGGGACGAACGAGGGAGATGTCGGTGCGCTATTCGCTCGGCGCAACTCGGGGAAGAGTAATCGGACAGTTGCTGATCGAAGGCCTCGCTCTGGGGCTGGCTGGAGGCGTTTTTGGGCTGGCACTGTCGCTTCTGTTAGCCAAAGCATTGATCGCGTTGATTGCCGCGGAAGGGAATCTGTCTGCATCTCCGGACGGATGTGTCATCCTATTCTGTTTCATTATCTCCCTCGGTGCGAGCGTGCTCTTCAGCCTTGCGCCGATAGTGCAGTTCTACCGTCCGAAGGTGACGGACGCATTAAGGCAGCAGAGTGGAACGGCAGAGGTTTCGCACGCACGTTTCCGGCGCCTTACCGTCGGAGTGCAGATTGGACTCAGCCTCCTCTTGCTGGTGGGAGCCGGCCTCTTCAGCCGGACCCTGAAGAACCTCAAGTCGGTCGATGTTGGATTCGTCACCGACCACTTGCTGACCTTTGAGCTTGATCCTCATCTGGCCGGATACCAATCTTCGGCGGTAACTCCACTTTATAAGCGGCTTCTCGAAACACTCTTGTCCCAGCCAGGAGTGCAAGCAGTGGGTATGACGGATGATCCCGTGCTCGCGAACAACAACGATAGGTTTTCGATTGAGGTTCCGGGGTACCAGAAGCAGGAAGGCGACCGGATGGGTTTCGAGTGGGAACGCGTCACGCCCGCCTATTTCTCCACCTTGAGAATGCCGCTGGTAGCGGGTCGAGTTTTCAATGAAAGCGACACTCCGCAGTCGGCCAAGGTTGTGGTGGTGAATGAAAGCTTCGTGCGTAAGTTCTTCGGAAGCGCGGAAAAGGCGATTGGAAGGACGTTCGTAGAAGGAGCAGCCAAAGACAAACCGCTCACCATCGTTGGCGTTGTGAAGGATGCCAAGCACACCAACCTGCACGACCTGCCAGTCCCGATTTTCTATAGCCCCATCTTTCAAGAGACGGAGCCCGCCTCGGTCGGCGTTTACATCCGGACGCAGCAAGCCCCGGAGGATGCGGCGAGCACAGTACGCTCCGCCGTCGCGGGCATCGATTCAAAGTTAGTGGTCGATTCGCTGCAATCGATGAACTCCGAAATCGATACGACCCTAACGTCCGAGCGGATGCTCTCATTTCTGGCCAGCAGTTTCGGAGTCATAGCAGCGTTTCTCACTGCGATTGGATTGTACGGCGTTTTAGCTTACTCGATTGCACAGCGCACACGCGAGATTGGTGTTCGCATGGCTCTGGGTGCGACTCGGGCGAATGTGGTGAAGATGGTTCTCGCCGAGGTCTTATTGATGACCGGTTGCAGCGTCGCGATCGCTATCCCCTTGTCGATTGGGATGAGCAGCTTGGTGCGTAATCAGCTGTACGGCGTTTCCTACAGGGATCCTGTGACTTTGCTGTTTGTGGTGATCGCCATCGCCGTTGTCGCTCTGCTCGCCGCTTCGTTGCCCGCACGGCGTGCCGTAAAAGTGCAGCCGATCACGGCTTTGCGTTACGAGTAAGAGGAAAGGTAGCTAACGTGTTTCAAAATCTGACCCAAGACATTGTGTATGCGCTGCGACAGTTGCGCAAAAATCCGGGCTTCGCCGCGGTGGCTGTGGTCACGCTGGCCCTGGGAATCGGTGCGAACACAGCCGTCTTCAGCGTGATTGATGCCGTGATGCTTCGGCCGCTGCCTTATTATCAACCCGAGCGGTTGATCGAGGCGCAGGCGTCGGATGCCCATCAATTCGGTGCTTACGAAGTGAGCTATCCGGACTTTTTCGACTGGCGAGCTCAGAATCACACGCTCGACCATCTTGTGTCCTATCACGACATGCAGTACACGTTGACGGGACTCGATCGTCCGCTTCAGGTGGATGCCGAAGTCGTGTCGTGGGATTTGTTGCCAGCGCTGGGAGTGCGCACTGAACTCGGACGTGGATTTCTGCCGGAAGAGGAGAAGCCGGGCTCAAAGGTAATTTTGATCAGTCATGATCTCTGGTCTTCGCAATTCGGGGCGAATCAATCCATTGTCGGACAGACGGTGAAGTTGAGCGGCGCTCTGTACACGATCGTTGGAGTGATGCCGCGATCGTTCCGGTTTCCGGTGGCACGCCCGACCAACGGCATTTGGACGACCTTAGCCGTGGATAACGATCCCGTGGCCGATCCGCATCCGATCGCGACCAACCGCGGCGCTCATTTTCTGAACGTGTTTGGCCGGTTGAAACCCGGTGCAAGCGTGTCACAAGCCAGCCAAGACCTGAACGTCATTGCCGCGAACCTTACCAAGGAGTATCCGAATACCAATACCAAGCACAACTCTGCCCGGGCAATCGCCGAACTGGATTCTTTGCTTGGAGACAGCCGTACCGCTCTATTCGTGATCCTCGGCTCGGTAGCACTCGTGCTATTGATTGCCTGCGGCAATATCGCGAACCTTCTTCTGGCCCGCATGCGCGAACGACAGCGGGAGATCGCGTTGCGCTCCGCTCTCGGCGCAGCCAAAACCAGAATTGTGCGACAACTCATGGCGGAGAGCATTGTACTGAGCGTTTTTGGTGGACTTGCGGGTTGTGCACTGGCATTCCTATGCACGCCTGCTGTTTTGACGCTGATTGGCGACAGTGTGCCCCGCGCAACGGATGCGGGTGTGGACCTCAGGGTACTCGCGTTTTCGTTTGCCTTGTCACTTGCTGCGGGCGTCCTATTCGGAGTTGTTCCCGCGCTCACAGGATCGCGGACCGATATCGTCTCAAGCCTGAAAGAAGGAGGCAAAGCGGAAATCTTCGGACGGGACTGGATGCGGTCAGCACTGATCGTCGGCCAGGTTGCGATGGGATGCGTGCTTACGGTCGCCGCCGGCCTGCTCATTACCAGTTTTTCCAACCTGCTGCACGCAAAAGAAGGATTCAATCCAGACCACCTGACCACGATGTACTTTGAGACACCGGACGCAGACTACAAAGACACGCGTCCTCAGTTTTATCGCGACTATTTCGAAAAACTGCGCACGCTGCCGGGAGTGCAGGCGGCGGCAGGAGCCAATGTGCTCCCCATGAGCGATAACGGTATTGCGATTTCGTTTGAAAACCCGGAGCGTCCGGTGCCAGAGGGCGAGCGCCCGAACGCCGATCTCTCGCCCATTACTCCCGGATACTTCAGCGCGATGCAAGTTCCGGTCATCGAAGGGCGGGACTTCACGGAGCACGATGACGCCAAGAGCGAAGAGGTCATGATCGTGAACCAAGCGTTCGCCGATAAGTTTTTTCCGAACGAAACGGTGCTCGGCAAAAAGCTTAAGCCTGGCGCTGGCACTCCACATGGAACGCCTTGGCGCGAAATCGTCGGAATCGTAGGAGACATCCGGCTGCAAGCGACACAGCGAGAGTTGCGTCCTGCGATGTACCTCCCCGCCAGTCAACTGGGCAACTGGTGCTGTCTGTACACGGTGATCCGAAGCTCGGTGGATCAGCAAAGTCTGGCGGCGAGCGTTCAGCGGATTCTCGCGAATATGGATAAGAACATTCCCGTGACACAGGTTCGCACCATGGATGACTTGATGTACCAGCAACTGTCGCAGCCGAGATTCGCAATGGCTCTATTGAGCACCTTTGCCGGATTGGCGCTCGTTCTGACCGTTGTCGGGTTGTACGGAGTGATGACTTACTCGGTTTCACGCCGGACAAGGGAAATTGGAGTGCGCATGGCATTGGGAGCGCAGAGAGCCTCGATGTTGCGAATGGTGCTGCGGGATGCCGCCGTGCTGCTGGCTTCCGGGATCACGATCGGAACGATTTGCGCCGTCGCTTCATCGTCCATTCTACAAACGATGCTGTACGGTACCGGGGCACGAGATTCGAAGATTATCGGCAGCGTCTGCTTGGCGGTGGCGCTCGTCGGACTCATAGCTGCATATCTTCCGGCGCGACGGGCGGCGAAGGTGGACCCAATGGTGGCGCTGCGGTACGAGTGAGGGATGCAAAATGGAGAATCTGTTTCAAGACGTCCGATACGCACTGCGGCAGTTGCGCAAGAGTCCGGGATTCGCAGTTACGGCGATTCTCATCTTGACGCTCGGCATCGGCGCCAGCACGGCAATCTTTGGCTTCGTGGATGCCGCGTTGATCCGGCCGCTTCCATACAAGGATCCAGCGCGACTGGTGGACGTCACCGAGAACGCTGCAATGTTCCCGCGTTCAAACCTCTCGTATCCGGATTACCTCGACTGGAAGCGTCTAAACCAGGTCTTCACCTCGATGGACGCGTACCACCAGACCGGATATCTCTTGCGCACCGGTTCGGGAAGCGAGCCTGTACCGGCGGTGCGAGTGAGCAGTGGGTTTTTCAGGACGCTGGGTGTCGTTCCTGCGGTTGGACGAGATTTCCATGCAGGAGAAGACCAACTCGAAGCCCCGCAAACGGTGATCTTGAGCTACGCGACATGGCAAAAGCGTTTTGGCGGAAGGAGAGATGTTGTTGGCGAAGCCGTGAGCCTGAGCGGCATTACGTACACCATTGTCGGTGTGTTGCCGCAGAGTTTTCAATTTGCTCCGCAGGGGAACGCCGAGTTCTGGACCTCCCTGCGTCCCGACAATAACTGCCTAAAACGCCGAGGCTGCCACAGTCTTTACGGCATCGGGCGGCTTAAGGATGGGGTGACCGTGGCAATGGCGCGCGCCAACATAAAAGCGATTGCCCGGCAGTTAGAGATCCAATATCCGGATGAGAACCGCGGCCAAGGAGCTGTGGTAGCTCCTCTTGCGGATGTGTTCGTGGCAGACGTGCGCCCGATCTTACTGGCTCTGTTGGGAGGGGCTGGATTGCTGCTTCTGATCGCCGCTGTGAATGTGTCAAGCCTGTTGCTGGTTCGTTCCGAGAGCCGCAAACGTGAGATCTCGGTGCGCGGAGCGTTGGGCGCCTCGCGCCTCCGCCTGATGCGACAGTTCACGACGGAAGGCCTAGCCCTCGCAGGCGTCGGCGGTCTCCTCGGGCTTGTGACCGCGCAACTCGCCATGCAAATGCTGACCGGATTCATTTCCAAAGACATGATGTCGGGCATGCCGTACCTGGCGGGATTGAGCCTGAATTCGCATGTCGTGGCGTTCGCCGTCGCAATCTCGATCGGTGCGACCATCTTGTTCTCGATCACACCAACATTCCGATTGTCTGCGAAAGAAATCAGGGAGGGCCTGTCGGAAGGTGGGCGGGGCTATGCGGGAACGCTTTGGCGCCGGTTCGGCTCCAACATGGTTGTGGTGGAGTTGGCAGTAGCGGTTGTGCTTCTGGTGAGTGCCGGATTGCTGGGTAAGAGTTTGTATCGTCTGCTGCATGTCGAAGTCGGATTTCAGCCGGATCATCTTGCCACGGTTGAACTCCAGTTATCTGAGGTCGACTACCCTAAGGATCCCCAGCAGGCCGAAGTAGCACGAAAAGTTCTAAGCCGGATGTCGAGTTTGCCGGGTGTTCAGTCGGCGGGTCTGACTTCGGTGCTCCCGGTGAGCTTCAATGGAAATACGACGTGGATTCGCATCATGGGTCACGCTTACAACGGCGAACACAACGAAGTCAATGAACGGGAAGTGAGTTCTGGTTTCTTCAACACGATTCGCGCCAGGCTTCTGGAGGGGCGACAGTTTACCGAGTTCGACGATGCCGCAAGACCACGCGTGGCAATCATCAATCAAACGCTAGCCAGGAAGTATTTTCCGGGCGAAGATCCGATTGGAAAAAAGATCGGAGACACAACCCTATCGACGGATTCCCTCCGCGAGGTAGTGGGCGTGGTCGAAGACATCCGCGACGGATCGCTGGATGCAGATATCTGGCCCGCGATCTACTGCCCGTTTGCACAGAGTCCCGATACTGGCTTTAACCTCGTCGTTCGCACATCGCAATCGGAAGCGTCTCTGCTGCCGACATTAGTCGCGGCGATTCACGAAGTCGATCCGTCCATCGGCACGCTGAACGAGATGACGATGGCCAGCAAAATCAACCAGTCGCCTAGCGCTTACTTGCATCGCTCCGCTGCTTGGCTGGTCGGGGGATTCGCGTGCGTTGCGTTGCTGTTGGGGGTGGTCGGACTTTACGGAGTCATTGCGTATTCAGTAGGACGAAGAACGCGTGAAATCGGAGTTCGTATCGCACTGGGCGCGCAACGCGGAGCAGTCTATCAGCTCATTATGCGGGAGGCGGCCTGGCTGGCCGGCATTGGTATCGGCGCCGGGCTGTTGTGCGCAATCGCGGCTGCGACATTAATTCGCGGATTGCTGTTTGGCGTCCGGTCGTGGGACGCGGGCACGCTACTGGCTGTGTCCTTTGTGCTTGCCACTTTCGCGTTGCTGGCAAGTTACATCCCGGCACGACGGGCAGCGAAGGTCGATCCGATGGTGGCGTTGCGATACGAATAAGGAGTAGGAATGACCGGATTACTGCGAGACACTCAGTTTGGGGTGCGCCAGCTACGAAAGAGTCTTGGATTCTCACTGGTCGCGATCATTACTCTTGCTCTGGGAATTGGCGCAAACACGGCCATTTTCAGTAATGTCAACGCACTTCTCCTGCACCCGTTCGGCCTTCCAGAGTTGAACCGCGTGGTGGCTGTCTGGGAGACGGTTCCGAAGCAGGACGCAAATAGCGTCAGAGTAGCTCCGGCGAACTTTCGGGATTGGACTCTGCAAAGTGCATCGTTCGAACATCTCGCCGCAGTTCAAGGTTGGGACGCCAATCTGACCGGGCAGGGCATCGCGGAGCGTGCTGAAGGCTATCGCGTAACGCCCGAGTTTTTCCCACTCCTCGATGTCCCGCCATCACTCGGTCGAAACCTCGGTGAAGTGGATTTTCAGCATGGCCCTGCCCCCGTCATTGTGATCAGTCAGGGATTCTGGCGAAAGAGCTTGGGGAGCGATCCAACCATCGTCGGCAAGGAGGTGCTGCTGAACGGACAGCAATTCACAGTGGTTGGAGTGGCAGGAAATGGGGCGGATTTCCCCGCCGGTGCGGAACTTTGGACGCCGCTCGACCTGAACTCCAGCGAAAGTGCAGACCGTTCCACTCACTCCCTCGCGGTGCTTGGAAGGCTCAAGAGAGATAGCTCGATCGCCAACGCAGGCGCTGATTTGCAAGCAATCGCGCATCGTTTAGCCGAGCAATTCCCGGCCACGAATGGAGGCCACGGAGTGCGCGTGGTAAACCTCGTAGAGGACGTCACCTTCGGAACTCGCCAATTCGTTTCGGTGCTGATGGGTGCGGCTGTCTTCGTGCTCCTGCTGGCGTGCGTTAACGTCGCCAACTTACAGTTAGCGCGGGCGACAGGCCGCCAAAAAGAAATGGCCGTCCGGCTGAGTCTGGGTGCCAGCCGCTGGCAATTGATTCGGCAACTGCTGGTGGAAAGCACGTTGCTGGCCGCAGCCGGAGCAATCGTGGGAGTCGTGCTCTCCAGTCTGGGCATGGCAGCGCTGAGGGCTGATCTTCCCCCATTCATTGTGCAGCATGTCCCAGGACTCAAGCACATTGACTTCGATATGCGGGTATTAGGTTTCACGATCGGCGCAGCGCTATTCAGTGGTATCTTGTCCGGCCTCGCACCTGCTCTGCAATTTTCTCGATCTGAGGTTGGGGAAACATTGAAAGAGAATGCGCGCGGAACCAGCTCCGGCGGAGCAACAGGCAGACTCCGCGCCATGCTGGTCACGTCCGAAGTAGCCTTGGCGCTGGTGTTGCTGGTTGGAGCGGGGCTGATGGTGAAGGGGTTCCGTCAGCTCGTCAACACTGAAATGGGATTCGACCGCACCCGCGTGCTCACCTTCAGTGTCGCTCTGCCAGAGGTGAAGTATCAGAACGATGACCAGATTCTCGGATACTATGACCGCGTAGTACGAGGCTTGCGGTCGCTTCCATCGGTGGAATCTGCAGCCTGCGTTTCCAGCGTTCCATCCAGTTGGAATTGGAATTGGACCGAATATAAAGCCGAAGGCGCACCTCCGGCCGCTCCCGGCGAAATGCCTTCGACCATTACTCAAGTGATCAGCCCAGATTTTTTCGCGACTCTGCGGATCCCTCTGCTGAAAGGAAGGCTGCTCTCCGTCGAGGATACCCAGACTTCTCTGCCAGTCGCTGTGATCAGCGAGGCTGTGGCACGTCGTAATTGGCCGGGTCAGGATCCTATTGGAAAACATCTGAAGCTCGGCCCCCAGGATAGTCATGAACCCGATCGCTTGGTTGTTGGCGTGGTGGGCAACATTCGATCGAATGCGATGGATAACACTCGAAACCCGACCACCTATATCCCGCTCACCCAGGTCGCACCGAGATCGTCCTCTTTCGTTTTGCGCACAGAAGCGGATCCCCACGCCACCGCGGCTGCGGTCATCAATCTGATTCGAAGCGCCGATCCCACAGTTCCAGCCTACGATGTCCGCACCCTCGAGCAGGGTATTGCTGACAACATGAGCGGCGTGGAGTCCTCCGCTCGAATGATGTTGGTGTTTGCAATCGTTGCCCTTGTGCTGGCCGCAGCAGGCATCTTTGCCGTCATGGCCTATGCCGTAAACAGGCGCACACACGAAATTGGAGTCCGCATGGCTTTGGGAGCACAACGCGTTGACGTTCTGCGCCTGGTGATCTCCTCGGCCCTCAAGATGGCCATAGTTGGCCTGGCGATCGGCCTTTGTATCGCAGGCTTCATGGCGCGTGCGCTTTCCAGTGTTCTGTTCGGTATAGTCCAGGTAGACGTCGCGGTGTTCGCCTCACTGACGGCGCTTCTGACAACTGTAGCGGTCGTCGCCGCCTATATTCCGGCACATTCGGCCACCCGAGTCGATCCTGTGCAGGCCTTGCGCCACGAATAATCACACTTAGAACGGGAGATCAGATGATTCAGTTCACAAATCTGGAACGGAGTTACAAGACACCAGCCGGGCAGACATGGGTCTTGCGTCGCATCAACCTGGAGATTCGAGAGGGCGAGTTCATCACGATTATGGGTCCCTCGGGAGCAGGGAAGTCATCGTTACTCAACGTCCTTGCGCTTCTGGATGATGCATGGGAAGGCGAGTACTGGTTTCGCGAGGAGGCCGTTCACGGCTTGAAGCGGAAGCAACGGGCCGAACTGGCGAAGAAGAACATCGGAATGGTGTTCCAGAGCTATCACCTGCTGGATGATCTAACTGTGCAGGAAAATATCGACCTGCCTCTTTCGTATAAGGACATCCCGCGGAAGGAGCGGCAGAGCCTGGTGGCAGACACGCTCGACCGTTTTCAAATCGTCGCGAAAAAGGATCTGTATCCCAGCCAGCTTTCTGGTGGACAACAACAACTGGTGGGAATCGCACGCGCCGTGATTCACAGGCCGGCACTGTTGCTTGCAGACGAACCGACCGGCAACCTTCACTCGATTCAGGCAAAGGAGATTATGGAGCTCTTCCGCGGACTCAATGAGCAGGGCACAACAATTGTGCAGGTCACGCACTCAGAAACGAATGCAGCCTACGGCAACCGAACGATTCAGTTACGCGACGGCTGGATGGTTGCAGATACAAGCAATCCTTCGCTCTCTCAGACGGCGGAGGTCAGCGCATCGTGACTTTGTTCCCGCGATTCCGAGTATTCCGGGTCGTTTTATTCACCGCAATCATCGCAGCAGCCATTGGCGCGTCGGGGCAGAGCGAAGCTCCGTCTGCCGCGAACAGTCGTCCGTCCATTACGCAGCTCGATTTTGAGATGCCTAAGTCGCACAATCCATTTAATGCGTACATGCCTGATTCAGTATCGGAACCCGTATTGGCGAACTCACCTCGTCTCGACCAACTCGTGCGCGACGGGAAGATGTATCTCTCGCTCAAGGACGCGATTAACCTAGCACTGGAAGACAATCTCGATTTGGCAATCGCACGGTATAACCTTCCGATCGCAAACACAGACATTCTGCGAACCCAGGCAGGGGGCTCCTTTCGTGGAGTGAACACCGGAGTAGTGCAGGGAACACCAGGAGGCGGCGTAGGAGGTTTCGGAACTGGTGCTCCGGGAGCTGGCGCGGGCGGCACCACAGGCGGCGCTGGCGGCGCTGGAGCAGGCGCTTCAGGTCTTGTGCAATCGACGCTGGGCACCGGAACGGCGGTTTCATCCTACGATCCGTTCATCAACGTAAATGGAGGCGACGAGCATCAGACGTCGCCGGTTGCAAATCAGCAGATCTATGGAGTCCCTTCTCTGCAACTGAATACCGGACAGGTCAATGCGCTTTTCACACAGGCATTTGCAACTGGAACAAGTATCAACTTTTCTTTTAGCAATTCGCGCCAGGCAACGAACAGTCCCTATTTCAACCTGTCGCCGACTCTCAGTTCCACATTTCGCTTCCAGATCCAGCAGGAGCTTCTGGCGGGCTTTGGATTTGGGCCGAACCTCCGGTACCTGCGCATTGCAAAAAATAACAAGAAGATTTCCGACATTGCGTTCAAAGACCAGGTGATCGCAACCGTGACCCAGATCGAGAACATTTACTGGGATCTGGTAAGCGCGTACGAACAGACGCGAGTGAACGAGCAATCATTTACCTTCGCGCAGCAAACGCTCGACAACGCCAAGAAGCAGTTGCAGTTGCAAAGCGTTCCGGCAATGGACGTGATGCGGGCGGAGGCTGAAGTATCGAAGCGGGATCAGGAGCTGACGGTTGCGCGCACGAGTCTACAACTTCAGGAAACGTTGATGAAGAATGCCGTTACGAAGAGTCTGGATGATCCCCTGCTGGAAGCAATGCCGGTGATCCCGACAGATCAGATGCAGACTGTTTCGATTGAGACGGCGCAGCCAATTCAAGACCTGATTACGTCGGCCCAGCATAACCGCCCCGAACTGGCGGAGTCCGATATCGATCTAGTGAACCGGCAGATCAGCCGGCGGGCAGCCCGAAATGCGCTTTTGCCGTCGCTATCATTAGTAGGCTTCTATGGTGGCTCGGGTCTAGCGGGTCCACTGAATCCCATCTATGACACTGCTAAGCTGGGTCCGAATGCGTCCAACGTGCCCACTGATTTCGCCGGGGCTTTGCAAAGTGCATTTAACAATTCTTCCCCTGATTATTACGTTGGGCTTAACTTGAGTATTCCTATCCGCAACCGTGTGGCGAAGGCCGATCAGTACCGTTCTGAGTTGGAATATCGGCAGGCCGAATTGCGTATGGAGCAGTTGAAGAAGCAAGTCCGGATCGAGGTTCGCAACGCGCAGTATGCCCTCGACCAGACCGGAGCTCGTGTTCAGGCGGCACGTAAGGCGCGGGATTTGGCGCAGAGAACATTCGAGATCACCAGGAAAGAGCAGGAACTGGGCGCGGGATCGAGCTACCAGACGCTATCGGCCCAGCGGGATCTCGCGCTGGCGGAATTGGACCTGGTCGGAGCAATGACGACGTACGAGAAGGCGAAAGTCGAACTGGACCGGGCAACCGGCACAACGTTAGAACATAATGGCATACTGATTCAGGACGCCATCAGCGGAGTGGTTTCGCACCAAACGCCTTAAACACATGCCCACCACGGTCAAAGTCGGAGAGGAGCATACAATCTTGCGACCAGAATCGGGAGCGCCCGTCCGGATTTTGGCTGCCGACGATCAGGAACATATTCTGGAGGCGCTGGATCTGCTGCTTCATCCGCAGGGTTACCGCGTCGACAAGGTGCGCTCTCCAGTTCTCGTAAACGAATCCCTCAAAAGCAACTCGTATGACGCCATTCTGATTGACCTGAATTACACACGCGACACGACATCCGGGCAAGAAGGTCTCGATCTGCTATCGCAGATTGTCAGCCAGGATGCCACAGTTCCGGTGATAGTGATGACGGCGTGGGCGAACGTGGAACTGGCCGTGGAAGCGATGCGCCGGGGAGCTCGCGATTTCATACAAAAACCGTGGGAAAACGAGCGACTGATCTCAATCCTGCGCACGCAGGTGGAACTGCATCGCGCCTTGCAGCGTGCGGCGCGGCTCGAGGCGGAGAATCGACTGCTCCGCGCGGAAGGGCGTCCGGAGTTCATCGCGAGCGCACCAGCGATGCAGTCTGTATTAGACACGATCGCCCGGGTTGGACCGTCCGACGCGAACGTATTAATTACGGGCGAGCACGGTACGGGAAAAGAGGTGGTGGCGCAGACACTTCACGCGCTGTCCGGGCGTTCAACGCGACCATTGGTAGCGGTGAATACCGGAGCGATTCCTGATGGCGTTTTTGAGAGCGAATTGTTTGGCCATGTGAAGGGCGCATTCACGGACGCGCGTACCGATCGCATCGGACGTTTCGAGTTGGCGGATGGCGGGACCATCTTTTTGGACGAGATCGGAAACGTCCCGCTTCGCCAACAGGCCAAGCTACTGCGCGTGTTGGAATCTGGAGAAGTAGAGCGGGTTGGATCTTCGCGACCTCGCCGTGTGAACGTCAGAGTTCTCTCCGCCACAAATACAGATCTGACGACTGCGTGTAGTAGCGGACAGTTCCGCGAAGACCTTCTGTTCCGGCTGAACACTGTGGAAATTCGTATCCCACCGCTGCGCGAGCGGCGTGAAGATATTCCGGCACTGGGTGCGCACTTTCTCACGCGGTACGCAACGCGCTACCGGCGGCCCGTGCAAAGATTTGATCCCTCCGCAATTCAGGCGCTGCTTCAATATTCCTGGCCGGGCAACGTGCGGGAACTGGACCACACCATCGAGCGGGCCGTGCTCATGAGTCGCACCCCGGAAATCCAGGCGGCAGATCTGTCCTTGAGTTCGCCACGAGCACAGGGGCAGAATCTGGAGGATTTGAGTCTGGAGGCCGTCGAAGCGGTACTTGTCCGGAAAGCGCTTCAGCGCTTTCAAGGAAATGTAAGCCAGGCCGCCGAAGCGCTGGGATTGAGCCGCGGGGCTCTTTATCGACGTATGGAGAAGTATGGGCTCTAGCGCCAGCGGCCCGCCGTCGTCGCGTCCAAAGAAACGAGCCCGGCTACTGTACGAAAACCGAATCAGCCTTTACTCCTTCCTGGTAGCACTGCCGGGTCTGCTCGTGAGCGGCATCCTCGTTTGGACGCAGCCCTGGACCCTTGGTTCGCGGCTTGCGCTGATTGGTGCAGAGCTATTCGTATGGTGGCTGCTGGCATTGGCCCTTCAGGAGCAGACTACGCGTCCGCTGCAGACCCTGGCGAATGTGATCGGATCGCTACGGGAAGAGGACTATTCGTTTCGTGCCCGCAATGCCGTGGCTGAGGATGCGCTCGGTGAACTCTCGCTGGAAGTCAATGCCCTGGCAGACATGCTTTCCACCGAGAAGGTGAAGACCATCGAAGCTACGGCGCTGCTGCAACGGGTGGTCGATGAGATCGATGCGCCCTTATTTGCTTTTGACCCAACGTCGGCGTTACGTCTGGTCAATCCGGCTGGTGAACATCTTCTGCGAAAGAACCAGAAGCAGCTCACGGGGCGCAACGCTTCGGAAATCGGACTGCAGGAATGCCTGACGGCTGATAATGAGACGGTTGTTGAACTGAACGTGGGTGACTCCCGAGTCCGCTGGTTGTTGCGCAGAAGTGCCTTCCGTCAGCACGGCGTGCCTCATCGACTGGTGGTGCTATCAGATGTCAGTCGCGCATTGCGAGAGGAAGAACGGAAAGCATGGCAGCGACTGATTCGCGTGCTCGGCCACGAATTAAGCAATTCACTGGCGCCGATCAAGTCGATTGCCGGCAGCCTGACTTCCAGGGTTTTGTCCACGAGCATCGAGCCGGAGGTGCGCGCCGACCTGCAACGAGGATTGGAAATCATTGAGACACGCTCTGCCTCGCTGCAACGATTCCTTGAAGCGTACAGAAGACTAGCACAGATGCCAGCTCCCGTTCTGAAAGAAGTTTCTTTGGCTCCCCTGGTATCGAGAGTGGCCGGTCTTGAAACGAGATTGAGAGTATCCGTGCAACCGGGCCCGGAACTGAGTTTTCAAGCTGATCCGGATCAACTCGAGCAGATGCTGATCAACCTGGTCCGTAACGCGACCGATGCGGTGCTGGAATTCGATGGGGCTGGATCGGTGAACTCATTCCAAAATGGCTCACGAGGCCCTTTGAGCGGTGTCACCTTGCGGTGGGAAGCGGATGCCCAGCATGTCACGCTGGCGGTCGAAGATGAGGGCGCTGGACTTTTGAATCCGTCGAACGTATTCACTCCGTTTTATACAACCAAACCGAGTGGAAGCGGCGTTGGACTGGTACTATGCCGCCAAATTGCGGAGGCGCATTCCGGAACGATTGAAATCACCAATCGGACGTCGGGACGAGGCTGCATCGCCAAAGTGATCCTGCCGCGGACTTTGTCAAACTCCCACGCTTGATTCTGGAAGCAATAAGAACGTGGCAGCGCTGGCGACGCTGCCACTCTGGTTTGTTTGACCAATGCTGGACTATGCCCCGGCACCAGCTGCTTTCATCAGTACCTCGGAGCGCATGTTCTCCGCCATTCCGCTGAAATACACCTTGTAGGAGCGGTGGATCACATACATGACCGGGAATACAGCCAGAGCCAACTCCCAGCCGAGGTGCGAACTGACGGCTTGGACCATTGAGGTCACGCCGGCGCCGATAACGTAATAAGGGAATGAGAGCAGAGCCAGGCTACGCCAGATCTGCGTTGCCGGTTTGCCCTCACTCACCGCCACGATGCCAGCGACAGGAACCGTTTGTCCCAGGAACAGTGTGACCGTAGCCAAGACGATAGCCAGTGGCGCCGAGTTCCATTCTGTCCTGCCAAGCCAGGCAATGTGGAACATCAAGCTTGCTGAGGCTGTGGCAAAGGTCATCATGCTGAGATTGAACATCATTTGCTGTGGGTTGATCCTGGTGCCCTTGCGCGGCCAGCACTGTATTGCAGTGGAGGCGCAGGTGATCAGGACGGCTTCCACTGCACTGAGATTGACTACAGCTGTCAGCAGGAACGGCAGGTTAACAGACATGTTGCCGTTGATGCCGGGCAATTTAACTTTCATTCGCGACGTCGCAGCGGCCAGGGCCAGAACTGCCAGAGCGAAGTAGGCGTGCAGAGCGTGATTGGAGAGCGCTGCATACGCCGTACTCGTCAGGGCCGCCAGCATCATCGCGCCGATGAAAGTTTCAATTCGCCGTGTGTTGTTCATAATGTCTTCTCCTTTCCTGGAAAGTTTCACACGGCATTACTGCTCATCGTCACCAGCGTCAGAGAACGCAGCATCAGCACTACCCACGGACGATCCCCATACCACGCTGGTCGCCGACGCGGTGCCGGTGCTCGAACCCCAAACCACGCTGAATGCGCTTAACGAATTGTCTAACCAGGGCAGCGAGCTACCCCAGACGACAGACGATCCGTTCACGAGCGAACTGCCCCAAACCACGGAAGTGCCCCATACCACTGAGGTACCCCAAACGACGGAAGTAGTGGATACGTTCGTGTTTCCATAAACGAGCGAAACGGTATGCGCTTGCGGATTATAAGTGACGCTCGGAGAAAGAGCCGATCCAACCGTTGCCGGCGCGAGATCAGTATTCGCAACGGCAGCTTGCACGTTCAGCAATCCAGAGCCGACCGAAAAAAGATCGTAAAAGTCGATGAAGTTTTGCAGTAAGTGCGGAACGTAGGCGGATGTAGAGACCAGTCCCATTTTGTAGGCCGTTTTCATCATCCGAGCCTTTACTTGATCCGGAGTAAGAGTGTTCTGTTCCTGCAACAGAATGGCTGCCGCTCCGGCAACGACTGGAGTTGCCATGCTGGTGCCGCTCAATGAGAAGTAGTCGGCATTGCCATCCGTTCCGGTAATTATGTCACTCGGATACGAACCTTCCAGCGTGGCGCCTGGTGCCGCGAGAGAAACGATTGCATGTCCCGGAGCCATGATGTCAGGCTTTACAACGTGATCGTAGGTCGTGGGACCTTTCGAGCTGTAGCTGGCTTTGGTCTCGGCGGATTTTAGGCTTGAACCGTTGCTCTTGGTCGCACCGACGGTGATGACCAGCGGATCGTTGCCCGGAGCCGTTATGGTTCCGAACCCGTTGCTGCCATTAACGCTCAATCGGCCGTAGTTGCCCGCCGCGACTACGACAACGATCCCACTATTCCAGGCCGCTTCTACAGCCTGGCAAAGAGGGTCTTGTGTGTAGCTGACGGGAATTCCGCGACCCAACGAAAGATTGATAATACGAATGTTGTAGGTGTTCTTCAGAGCGATCGCCTGCTGAATCGCGGCGATCACCGTGCTGTCGCTGCCGGCGCCGTTGGCGTCGAGAGCTCGCAGGTCGATCAGATTTACGCCCGGAGCGACGCCCTGATACTCTCCGCCCGAGAGCGAGCCGTTGCCGCCGATGATTCCAGCGACGTGCGTACCGTGGCCGTAGAGGTCATAGTGGGCGCCATTGGAGTTCGTGGTCGCCGTACCAGTGAAATCCTGGTGATAGACAACGCGAGAGTAGGTGTGGGTCGAGTCCCACAGGTCCGGATGGCTGTCGTTGATGCCGCTATCGATGACGGCAACGCCGATGCCTGCACCGGTAAAGCCAGAGTTCCAGGCGGTTTCCGCCCCGACTGCATCATCGGTCGTGTCGTCCATCAGTTTCATCGGATGGTCGATGGTGACCGAGGCAATTTCCGGATCAGCTTCGAGAGCAGGTAGCGCGCTGACCGGAATCGTAAAGGATGCGCCCTTGATCGTGTGCAGCTTGGTGTGTAAGCGGCCACCTCGATTATTCATGGTGGCATAGTGCGCTGCGGTTGGAACCTGTTTGTATTGCACGATCACTTTGACAGTCTGGCCGTGCGCTGATCCATGTTTCGCGGCGCTGAGCATTTCTGAGAGCTCTGGAGAAATGCGCCAGAAGCGGCCGGTTTCGGAAGGATTGCCTGAAGGCTGTCCGAAGGCCATGCTGGCCGCCAGCACCATCACCAAACCGAGACGTTTACCCCAAGCCGCGCTATGCCGTTCATGGCGTTCGACTGGCTTGCGTAATTTCTGTGTCCGCACCATAAAAGTCTCACCCTTTCGGTTACTCGCGGGGGAAAGGTCGCGTTTCAGTACAGCCGTTCAGTTGCACGGTGAGCGCCACTCGATACTCTGTAAGTTATTGAAAATGAGTGCAATAGGACGGCTTGGATCAGTTGTAGTGGGCCACTCTGTCCCAGGGAGCGGGCCGAGGGACAATTTGTCTCAGGTATGGGGATGACGTTTCGACGTATTTGGCAGTTACTTTAGGCTTTATCGGGCCGAGAACGGCAACCCAAAAATTAGAGTTTTCAGAAAGGTTAGGGGAGGTTCCCCAGCAGTTGAATCCGGGGGGACATTGGATGACGACTATACGCTCGCAGCTTTGCTGGCTTCGGAGAGTTGAGGCATCTTGGGCATGGCAGCCATCAGACGTCGGGTGTAGTCGTTCTGGGGCCGGGTCAGAACCTGCACGGTGTTACCTGACTCGACGATTCGGCCTTCATGCAGGATGGCGACGCGATCGCAGATGCCGGCCACGGAAGCGAGATCGTGCGAGATGTAAAGAATGGCCATCCCAAAACTTCGGTTTAAATCGCGGAACAGAGCCAGAATTTCCGATTGCGTGATCACGTCCAGGGCGCTCGTGGCCTCATCGGTAATCAGCAGTGCAGGACGATGCAAAACCGCCATGGCGATGAGAACGCGCTGTGCCTGTCCGATGCTCATCTCGGAAGGATATTTGCGCAGAAAGTCGTCGTTCGAGGGCAAGCTCACGCTTTCGAGCGCTTCGCCGATAGCGCGGTTGCAGTCTGAGCCAGATCCGGAGGCGTGCGCGCGCCAGGCTTCTGTCAGCTGGGTACGAATCTTAAGAGCCGGGTTCAGCGACGATAGCGGGCTTTGTAACACCAACGCGATCTTGCGCCCCCGGAGACTGCGCAAATCGCGCTCCGGAAGATTCAGGAGTTCGCAGCCGTCAAACTGGATCGTTCCCTCGGAGTGCGTTCTCTTACGGTCAAGGAGTCCAAGTATAGCGAGTGCCATCGTGCTCTTACCCGATCCGCTCTGCCCGATGAGCCCGAGGATTTCGCCTTTGCGAATCTGCAGGTCGACGTCCCGCAGCACAGCAGGTTTGTCGCCGTAGCGCACAGAAACACGCGCCGAGAGCAGGACGTCTTGTTGTGCTTGCTGAGTCACTATTTCACCGACAGCCATTCCACATTCCAATATGTTTGTGGAACGAGAATTACCGGATTCGCTCCGTGTACGATCGGAGAGACCGCGGACAATGCGTTCCGGTTTACGAGGTAGATGAAGGGAGATTGCTCGACAGCAATTTCCTGGACGCGGTCAAAGCTTTCCTTCCGTTTTTTCGGATCGGCTGACGAGGCTTGCGCCCGCATCAGCTTGTCAATCTCGGCTTCCCACGCGGTCTCGGGCGTTTTCTCCGAAGGGTTCCATTGATGATTTTCGGAGGAGCTCAACCACACATTCATCTGGTCGTTGGGATCAAGGCCGACGTTGGTCAGACCAAGCATGATGACTTCGTAGTCGAAGCTTTGGGTCATCCGTTCGATGAGGGAAGGGAAATCCAGAGTCACGACGTTCGCGTGAATTCCGATTTTCTGCAGGTCTTCCTGCATCATCGTCGCCATGCGCTCGCGGTATTTATTGCCCGCGTTGGTAACGATCGAGAACACGACCTCGTTTCCACCCTTGTCTTTCAGAACGCCATTTTCCAGGCGGAAGCCATCAGCCTGCAGGAGCTTGAGAGAGCCATCAGGCGAGTAGGCCGTTGGTTTCAACTTCGAGTTGAACCAAAATTTGTTCGCCGGAGAAACGGGTCCTATCGCCGGCTGCGCGTGGCCACGGAAGACTACCTTTGCCATGTCGTCCCGATTAATTGCTTGAGAGATCGCGCGGCGGAAGTTCGCGGAACGAAACCAATCTTTCTTGTAGGGAGGCAGCGGGGACTTGGCTACTTCGTTGAACCACATCTGCTCGCTGTCGAGAGATGGACCGGCATCATGGACAACTTCGGGCGTAGCCGAGGCCAATTTGTCGTAGTACTCGCTGTCGAGCGAGTTGATCAGATCAAGCTCGCCGCGCTTGAAGCGAAGCATCTCGACGTCGCGATTCGGCTGAATGTCGAGCTGGACAGCGTCGAGATAAGGAAGCTTCTTGCCTTGCGCGTCGGTCTTCCAGTAATTCGGATTTCGTTTCAGAAGAAGGGTTGCGCCGGGTTTGTAATCGGCGACCATGAAGGGGCCCAGTACCGCCATTTCCTTCTTGGCGGAATGAGCGGAGAGGACGGCAACTTGATCGAAGGCGCGGTCTAGTCCAGCGACGGGCGCGGGGAAGGTGATAGAAATCTGGGTGGGAGAGATGATTCTTGTTTCGACGTTGCCCGGACCGGAGCGGAAGCCATCGCCGGTGGCGGAATGCAAAGAGGGATCCATCAGTCGTTGGACGGTGTACGCTACGTCTTCGGCGGAAAACGGTGTGCCATCGGAGAATAGAACTCCACTCCGAATCTTGAAAGTGATTTGCCTGGCGTCTTTTGAGATCCTCCAGGACTGCGCCAGTTCCGGCTCAAGGGCTTGCGTTTGACGATTGAGACGCACGAGCACTCCGCCGGTTAGGTAGCGGACCGCTACCGAGGCGTCATCCTCCACTTTGAGAGGATCAAAGGTCTTCGGTTCCGAACGCAAGCAGAAGCGCAGTGTGCCCTGGGCCAGAACTTCACCCGCGAGGATCCCCCAGCACACGATGGAGATCGCGATTGTTTTTTGCCACTTCGTCAACATAGACGGTCAACCTCTCGGGTGGCTCACGCTGCCACCTCGTCAGAATTTGATAGCGCAAGTTGGAAAGATGTCACCACTACAATCAGCAAAACCAGTGGTACGAACTTCCACGGCTCTTCGCCCACCGAGATCAACCCCTCGAGTTCTTTCAAGAGACTTCCCCACGAGGGCAACGGCTCGGCTACGCCGAGTCCGAGGATGCCAAGATTCGCCTCGCTCAAGATGAACGCTGGAATGGAAATCCAGAATTGTGCGTAAAGCACGGGTTTGAGGTTGGGCAGCACGTGGATCCAAAAGAGGCGAGTACCCTGAATGCCCGAGGCTCTGGCTTGACGGACAAAATCTGAATTCCGCAGCGTACTGGTGGCGGAGCACAAGACACGTGCGGCGCTGCTCCACCCGAGCAGTCCGAGCAGCAGGAATGTGACGAGCACGGAAACTAGCGGAGACACATTCAGCGGGAGAAGTGCGCGCACCGTTATCAATAGGAACAGCCACGGCAGAGAGAGAAACAAGTCCGTCACGGCCATCGCTATGCGGGACCAGATACCCCCGAGGTATCCTGCCAAGCCGCCGACCAGCGCGGCCATGAGCGTCGAAAAGAGTGCTGCTGCGGGCGCCAACAATAGCGAAATTCGGGTCCCATAGAGAAGGCGGGCGAAGCGGTCACGGCCAATCTCATCAGTTCCCAACCAATGCGCGTGCGAGGGCGGCGCGCCGACAGCATCACGATACTGCCTGGCATACCCGGCAGGAGCCAGCCAACTTGCTGCCAGGGACATGCCCAGCACCAGGAGTAGGACAAGGCACGCGACTATTCGCCACGTCTTCATGCCTGGCTCCTCCACAGGGAACCGATCAGGTCTGCGCCTGAATTAGCGAGCAAAGTCACCAGCGTCACCAGAACGGTGATATTTACGAGCAAAGGGAGATCGCGGGCGAGCGCAGCTTGCCAGGCCAACTGCCCAACGCCGGCGAAGCCGCAGAGTGCTTCCACTGGAATTGCGGCGCCCAGCGCAATGGTTACCGATACGCCCGCAACGGCGAGGATCTGCGGTGCGACGACAGGAACGACATGCCAGAAGAGAATGCGCGTTTCACTGATGCCTTTCGCGCGGGCTGCCAGGACATGAGGCAGAGAATAGCCTTTGCCGAGCAGGTTGCGCGTATAGCGGTAATCCCGCGGAAAGATGATGAGCGCGATGGCCAAGGCACCGGGCAAGTTCCACAGTACGGAGAATAAAGCCAAAACCGCAGCTGGGATGCAGAGCAACGTGCCACTGGCGACGGTTGCAGCGCCGTCGTAGATCGCGACCCTTAACTTTGCCGCACTGAGCGCCAATGCGAGCACCGCGGCCCAACTCAGCAGAAGTCCCAGTCCTAGCAGACGCAGTGTCAGAGGAGCGCGGTCACGTAGGAGTGTACTGACTGGCTGCCCAAGGGAAATTGAGTTTCCGAGATCACCTCGCAGCGCACGGGTCATGGAGAGAGCATAGAACCGGAAGATGTTGTTGTGTTCAAGTCGCGCCTGCCGCAGAGCCTGAACGCTGGAAGAGTTCAGATGGGGATCCAATTGCGCTTCATCGCTATCAAAACCGGGAGCAAATCGAACGAGTGTAGCCGACAGGAAGCCACCGATCAGAGCTGTGGCGACGATGGCGAGTCCATGCCGCGCAATTTTTCGCCCCAGCATGGTCGACATTCTCCTTAATGAGCCGTTGCCCCGCGTCGTTTGGAATAATCCTCGCGGGCCGCTGCTTCGGCGTGATGGGCTTGCTTCATGGAGTACATTCTTCGATCCGCCTCGGCGAGCAGGCGCTCCACGTCGAAGGTGTCCTCAGGACAGAAGGCCATGCCCACACTGAGCGTGATGAGGTCCCGACCGCAAACGTGACGTCCAGACTCGATCGCCGCCTGGTTGAGACGCTCCGCCTTCTCTTTTGCGGCGTCCGCAGTCAACCCGGGAGCGGTGATGACGAACTCATCTCCGCCCATGCGGGCAACATAGTCGTAACCACGACAGACGTCCTTGAGACGGGTAGTGAACTCGCGCAGCAGTTTGTCGCCTTCGAGGTGTCCGAAAGAGTCGTTGATCTGCTTGAATCCGTCGATATCACAAACCAGCACCGCGAGTGATGACTTCATGCGGCGGCAGCGTGCGACTTCTTGCGCGAGGTGGACGAACAACGAGCGGGCATTGGGCAGGCCGGTGAGATAGTCGGTGGTGGCGGAACTCTCTGCCTGCTGATACTTCAGGGCATTCTCCACCGACAACGCCACTTTCGAAGCGACGGCCAGCAGAATTCGCAAATGGTCAGGCCTGAAGGCGTCGCGATTGGCGTGATACATCGCGAGCACGCCGACCACGCCATTCAGTCCTTCCAACGGCACCGCCAGGGCCGATTGCAGTGTGGTTTGCTTGGAGGGATCGGCCATGTAACCGGCTTCCACTTCCGGGTTGCCGTTAACAATCGGCTTCGAATTCTCGGCGACCCAGCCGCATAGTCCTTCGCCTACCCGGATCTTCAACGATGAGAGCGCGCGGAAATTATCGCCACTCACCAGTTCCGGTAAGAGCCACCCATTGCGGTTCACGAAGACAGCGATCGAGTCATACGGAATCATCTTGCGAAGCCGCATCGAAAGCACGGACAGCGTCTCGCTCAAGCTGAGAGACACGCCGAGATCCTGGCTGAGCTCAAACATGGTTTGAGCTTCTTGCCGGGCGGAGGCAATCGAAGTCAGGAAGTCGGCATTTTCCGTCATGCCCTGTGTGGGTTCGGTTCGCTCGAATCCGGCTGCCGGCGCGAGGCCTCGTTCCACGCGAACGCTTCTCGATAGTCCAACGTTGACCGCAGTATCCTCCGACATTTGCGCCAGCCGCTCCAGTTCGATGTAGCGGCTTTCGAGAATCGTAACGATAGTCGGGTCAAACCACGTGCCCGCCTTCTCTTTCACTTTCTGCATTGCTTCGGAAAGAGGCAACGCCGGCCGATATTGGCGGTGAGAGGCCAGCGCATCGAGACAATCAACAGCGGCTAGGATTCGTGCCCCGATGGGAATTTGTTCGCCGGCCAAGCCCTCGGGATATCCCGAACCGTCCCAGCGCTCGTGATGCGAGCGAACGATCGGGGCAACGGGATACGGGAAGGCCACGCGCTCCAGAATCTCCGCACCCACGAGTGGATGGACCTTCATTTTTTCGAACTCTTCGGGGGTGAGTTTCCCGGGCTTGTTGATGATCTGTTCGGGGACGGCCAACTTTCCGATATCGTGCAGCAATGCGGCGGCTCGCAGGGCCTCGATCTGTTCTTCACTCAGGCTCAACTCTTTGGCGACTTCGATGGCGTAGGTTCGCACACGCTGCAGGTGCGTGTGCGTCGTGTGGTCCTTAGCTTCAATCGCAAGCGCCAGCGCCTCGATGGTGCGCATGTTTAGAGAGGCAATCTGCTCGACGTGACGTTTCTCGACTTCTACTCGCTCTTTCTCGGCCTCGAGTCGGCCAAGATAGAGCCGATATGAGCGGTATACCCAATAAATCAGCGGTAGAACCAGCAGCGAGGTCTGCCATCCGGCACTCCGATTCACGATTCCCACCAGACCTACGGCCGCTGCGCCGACCAGATAATAGGGAAATGACCAGAAATAGCATTCGGACCAGACTTTCCGACTCGATTTTCCCTCCGTCAGGGCAATAACGATGGAGATGGGCAGCGTGTTCGCAAAGAAGAACACCAGCGCCGACATCATCAGCAAAATTGGTTTATTGGATCCGAATCGCCCAACCAGCATGTGATACGTCATGTAGGTGAGGGAACTGGCATTGGCCATCATTCCCGCCACGTTGAAAATCACTTTGATGGGATCGAGTCGCTTACGGGCTTGCCAAACACTTTGTACCAGGGTTGCTGTGCAGCCGATGACAAGGGTTTCGGGAAGGCTGAGTTCGAGTACGCCGAGCAAAATGAAAAGGAAATTGACGGACATGGTGCCGTCGATTCCAGGCAGTTGTACTTTTAGTCCGGAAGCAAGCAACGCGACGGCCAGATAACAGCCGAATCGCATGAGATCCTGCGATTGCCAGTGCGACAAGGAGAAGCCGAGGACCACTACGCCAATGGACGCAGTGACGCCGACGAATGCCTTCGTCTGAATCGACAGCTCGCCTGCTTCTGCTTTCATCGAAACCCTGACGACTGCGGTTGCCGCTTGCGCGCAATGTGCACGGCTCGTCTCGCCAAGACGACCAAAATGTCTTTTTGCGAGGTCTGCCTGGTACCTCACGGTGCGGGGGGAGAAAGACGCACCAATTCGACGCGTCGCTCGAATCCTATTGCAAAGACTAGGCTTTCAGAAGCTTACTTAAGTAACCACGAGAGGTCACACATCCTCTTGACCCCGAAGCGAACAGGAGTAAAACTTCCAGGTTTCGCCGTCCCCGGAGTTTAAGGCAGGTTACTTTTGTTATCTCTCCGCGAATTACGTTCCTGTGCGAATACGTCGGCATGTGTCACCATCGTCCCAAAGCTGGAATCATGCCAACTTCGCCACAAAGTGCGGATCAGTACGGAACACCAGCGCTTGCAAGCTGCAATTCCGGCGTGACCCGCCAAATCAAGCCCGGAAAGGCCGTCTTCTCTTGCGATCTTGAGGGGAAGATTTCCGCCTGTAGTACCGCTTTTGCCGGTTTTCTCGGATATTCTCCGGCAGAATTGGCGAGCCGAAACCTCTTTACTCTTTTCCTCCCTGAGGGCAACGGCACTAGAGATAGGAACCAACTCCAGAACGCAATTCAAGCCTGCATATCCGCGCAGCAAGACTATTCCTCTAAGTTATTGGCGCAGCCTAAGGGTGGCGCAGGTGTAACGGTAGAGTTCTCAGCTACGGCCTTATGCGACAGCAAAGCTAACCCAATCTCAATCGTAGGAACTGTTGTTCCTGTAAGTGACGGTGTATTAGGTGTCCGTGCTGCCGCGCGTGGCACGCTCTCACGCAGGATTGATGATACCGAGTTCATTCTAGCCAGTCCGGTGATGCATAAGTTCATGACGCTGGTGGATCGAGTAGCCAGCCACACGGAAACGGTCCTGGTGACAGGTGAGACCGGCACCGGCAAAGAGTTGATCGCTCGGACGATCCATGAGTCGTCGAGCCGGCGCAGCCGCCCATGGGTCGACATCAACTGCGCCGCGCTTCCAGAGAACCTGGTGGAGAGCGAGCTCTTTGGCTACGAAAAAGGAGCTTTCAGCGGAGCAGATTCGTCAAAACCAGGGCTTTTCGAATTAGCCGATCGCGGCACGTTATTCCTGGATGAAATTGGCGAGTTGCAACTGCAGACCCAAGTGAAATTGTTGCGTGTGCTCGACGGACAGCCTTTCTACCGTCTGGGCGGCAATCGCAAGATCAAAGTGGATGTGCGAATTGTGGCTGCGACGAACCAGAATCTGGAAGCTGCGGTCAAAGACGGGCGATTCCGGCAGGACCTCTTCCATCGTCTGGGACAGTTTCAGCTTCGCGTCCCACCTTTGCGCGAACGTCCCGAGGATATCATCGCGCTGGCGGAACACTTCCTGCGCCTGAAAGCGCCGAATAAGACCTTTTCAGAACAAGCGATATCGGCGCTGCTCTCGCACCCGTGGCCAGGCAATATTCGCGAGCTGCGGAACCTGGTGGCGAGAATGGCGATGGAGTCATCCGGATCAGAAATCGATTTCACCAAGCTTACGGCTGCTCTGACGGGCGAGCCTGCCGCTATGCGCCAGACCGCGTCAATGCCGGTCAGCAATCTCGACAGCATGGAAGAACAGATGATCATCAAAGCTCTGGAGCGTACGGGCGGACAGAGAACACAGGCAGCCGAGCAGCTTGGGATCTCGCGGCGAACGCTGAGCCGGAAGCTGAAGGAATACAACATCAACTTCGCACCAGGCGAATCGACAGCGTCTCTTAGCTTTATCAGCAATGAGCAGCAGAAATTCTTCCGCGCTCGCGTCGACATTCCGGTGACGATTCGCAACTCGCAAGGTGAAGAGATTCACGTGCGCGGCATGAACCTGAGCACCGGGGGGATGGGGCTGGATGGTCTCAAGGAGCCGTTACGTTTTGCCGGGATGGTCGACGTCAGTTTCGTTCTGCCCGAGAGCGACGTCGAATTTCAGGCAAAGGCACGGCTCATGTGGGTAGGGGACGAAGGCCGTGTGGGCGTGCGTTTTGCTGTGATCGAACCTGCCTTGTTCGAGCAACTGCAACACTGGACCAACCGCAAGATGAAAGAAGAAGGCTGGGACTTCCCGGTCTAGACGTTGACTGCGAAATTCACTTTCCCTGGCTCGCCAATCCTCTCAACCGCTCCGCGACGATCTCGGGAGTGATGTCACGTTGGGGCGAACCGAGCATTTCAAATCCAACCATAAATTTACGGATCGTCGCCGAGCGCAAGAGTGGTGGGTAGAAGTGCGCGTGAAAGTGCCACTCGGGATGAGCGGTGTCATCAGAGGGAATCTGATGGAAGCCCATCGAATAAGGGAAAGAGACTTCAAAGACCTTGTTGTACGTAGAAGTTACGAAATGAAGCATATGCGCCAGTGAGCTCGCGTCCTTGTCGGTGAATTCATTCATGCTTCCAACGTGCCTGCGGCTGCACACCAGGATTTCGAAAGGCCAGACCGCCCAGAAAGGAACAAGGCCAACGAATTCGTCATTTTCGAAAACGACTCGCGCCGCCTCGCGCCGCTCCAGAGCGACGTAATCGCAAAGCAGGCATCGATTGTGGGATTTCAAATAAGCCTGCTGTGCTTTTAGTTCTTTGGAGGGTTCACCTGGGATGGATGCTGTCGCCCAGATCTGGCAGTGCGGATGGGGATTGCTGGCACCCATCATGGCGCCTCGATTTTCAAATATCTGAACGTAATTAATCTCTTTCCGGCCGCCGAGTTCGCGGAATTGCCCCATCCATGTGTGCACTACTTCTTCGATATCTCGCAGCTGCATGGTCGCCAGAGTGAGATCGTGACGAGGCGAAAAGCAGATGACCCGGCAGATTCCGGGTTCGCCTTCGGCTACGATCAGCCCTCGTCCGTCGACATCGATGCGGGCGCGCTCCGTATCCGGCTTCAGAGCGGCAAAGTCATTTTCGAAGATGAATGTCGAGGTGTACGCAGGATTATGGATACCTCCGGCCCGCGAATTTCCCGGGCAGAGATAACAGGCCGGATCGTAGGTCGGTTCGGGCGTGGTCTGAAGTCGCGCCACTTCTCCCTGCCATGGCCGCGTGGCGCGGTGGGGTGAGACCAACACCCATTCGCCGGTCAACGGGTTCAGCCTGCGGTGCGGATCTTCGTTCAGTTTCAAGCTTTGTCCTCGCTGCATTTTACGATGGACTGGCAAAACTGGGTCGCAGATTGAGCGACGGTTTCAAGCTTCGGACGAACGGCAGGCGGCAATTCGACTTGTGATTCGGAGCACATTCAATCATTCCTTATCGATCTAGCATGGCTGCTGATTCCAAAAGGAGCCGCCATGAGTTCCCCTGAAAAAACTCGTGTCGTTACGTTCTTCTTTTTCTTCCTCGCTCTCGTAGCATTCGCTATTCTCTATCGACCGACGAACGCTCTCAGCCATCCGGCGGATCAGAGCACCGCAACTCTACTTCCTGTTGGGAAACCGCTGCAAATCAAAGCGCCGTTGGGATTGCCTCCGGTTCCGATTCCGGCTGACAATCCTCCGACCGCAGATACCGTCGCTCTGGGCCGGCGGCTCTATTACGATCCCGTGCTTTCTGCCGACAATACGATTTCATGCGCCTCCTGCCACGGACCGCAAATGGGATTCACCGACACGCATCCCGTATCGCTGGGAGTCGGTGGCAAGAAGGGAGCACGTCATTCGCCGACGGTCATTAATTCTACGTACAACACCCTGCAGTTCTGGGACGGACGAGCTCCCAGCCTGGAAGAGCAGGCAAAAGGTCCGATTGCGAATCCTGTCGAGATGGCCACGACGCATGCCGATGTGGTGAAGCGGCTGCAAGCCGATCCCAAGTATGTGGCTTTGTTTAAGCAGGCTTGGGGAACGGATCAGATCACGATTGACTTGGTCGTGAAATCGATCGCCTCCTTTGAACGAACTGTGCTCTGCGGCAACTCTGCTTTCGACCGCTTCTATTACGGTCATGACAAAAACGCGCTTTCGCCCGCGGCGCAGCGAGGATTCAAGTTGTTCGTGGATCCGAAGAAAGCGAATTGTGAGGTGTGTCATACCATCGGCAAAGATTACGCATTGTTTACCGATAATAAGTTCCACAATCTGGGGATTGGCGCCGACATTCATGGAGACATGGTCGATCTCGGCCGGTATGAGCAGACGAAAAATGATGCCGATTGGGGAGCGTTCAAGACCCCAACGCTTCGTAACATCGCCAATCGGCCTCCATACATGCATGATGGGTCGTTCCCAACCTTAAAGGACGCGCTGGGCCATTACATCGGAGGTGGCAACCAGAACCCGCACTTGGATAAGGAAATTCACGCCATTGACTTCCTGAGCTTTGATGAGCGGGACGACTTGTTGGCGTTTCTGAATTCCCTGTCGGTGCCAATGCCACAGAATCTTGGCCCACCGCCGGATCTGGCCACGAAGCAGACTGCACACAACTAGAAGATAGAAGAACAAACGCGCGGGCCTGGGCCTTGGACACCGCTCGTGAACAACGGCCCTCAAAAGGCCACTAGGTCAGATTCTGCCTGCCATATAGCATTCTGTGTCGCTCGGCGATGTCCCGTGGCATAATCTCCGAAACTCTTCCGTCGGGTGGACATATGCGTCGTCTTGTCTTTGCATTGCTTTTTTGCGGCTTCATTGCAGCCAATTCCCACGCCGCGTCACCTGCCACTCCCACGCCTCTACAGATGTATTTCATCGACGTAGAGGGCGGACAAGCCACGCTCATCGTGAGTCCAGCGGGGCAGTCTCTGCTCATCGACACAGGCTGGTCTGGCTACGAAGGACGCGATGCGGACCGCATTGTCGCCGCGGCTCACCAGGCTGGACTGAAGCAATTGGACTATGTTTTGATCACGCACTATCACCGCGATCACGTTGGAGGAGTTCCGCAACTCGCTGACGGCATCAAGATCGGGACCTTTGTCGATCACGGCCCCAACCAAGAGGATTCGGACGTCACGCGCACCGATTACGCGGCGTATGAAAAGGCGATCGCCGGTCACGCGCATGTCGTTGTGAAGCCAGGATGGGCGCTTCCGATCAAAGGGATGGAGGTGCGAGTTCTTTCGGCAGCAGGAGAGGTCATTAAGGACCCATTGCCGAATGCGGGCGAAGCCAACTCGTATTGTTCGGCCGAGCCGGCCGCTGCCGCCGACGATACAGAGAATGCCCGGTCGGTTGGCGTATTGCTCACCTATGGACATTTTCGTTTTTTGGATCTCGGTGATCTCACCAAGAAGAAAGAACTCGAACTTGCTTGTCCCAACAATCTTATCGGTAAAGTCGATCTGTTTCTTGTGACGCATCATGGAGCCGATCTTTCAAACTCGAAGGCCCTGGTGTGGGCGGTGCATCCGCGAGTCGCAATTTTTGACAACGGCGCTCGCAAGGGTGCCAGCCCGGCCGCATGGAAGATTGTGCACGAGTCCCCTGGCCTCGAAGACCTCTGGCAGCTTCATTACGCTGCGGAGTCAGATAAAGACCACAACATCGATGCCGATCGCATTGCGAATGTGAAGGAAAACTGCGAAGGGAAATCTTTCAAAGTTACCGCCGAATCCGACGGAAGCTTTACTCTCACCAACACGCGTACAGGCGTGGAGAAAACCTATCCGAAAAAGTGAGAGCCGGACTTCTGCAATGATTGTGATCGTGATGGGTGTCGTCGGAGCAGGGAAGACGACGATCGGCAAACTCTTGGCGTCCGACTTGGGCTGGCAGTTTGCGGATGCCGATGATTTCCATCCGATGTCAAACGTAGAGAAAATCAGCCACGGCATTCCCCTGACCGATGAAGATCGTGAGCCTTGGCTTGATCGGCTGCGAGGCGCCATCCTGGAGTGGATTGCGGACGGGCAATCCACGGTGCTGGCGTGTTCGGCTCTGAAGCGAAGTTATCGCGCGATGTTGCAGGTCGATCCGCAAGTACGGTTCGTATACCTGAAGGGAAGTGCGGAACTCATTGCTGAGCGTCTAAAGGGGCGCCAGGGGCACTTCGCGGGCGAAGCGATTCTCGCCAGCCAACTGACCGATCTCGAGGAACCCGAGGCGGCCTTGAAGGTGGACGTCTCCGATACTCCAGAGCACATTGTGAACCGGATTCGGAAAGCCCTAAGCTTAGGGTAGAATCCTCGCACCGCAGGTACGTCTTCAAACTGCGTAATCGGAACCCGCTTTGGACATCTCCCCCGACCGTCTGGAATCTGCCGTTATTTCGCGCCTGATGTGGCGGCTGATGCCGTTCCTGTTCCTGCTCTACATCGTTGCCTATCTGGATCGCATCAACGTCAGTTTTGGCGTTCTGCAGATGCGGGATCAACTCGGCCTGAGTGACCGGGTCTATGGCCGGGCTGCTGGAATTTTCTTTGCGGGCTACTTCCTGTTTCAGCTGCCCAGCAATCTGGTGCTGGAGAAATTCGGAGTGCGACGATGGATTTCGGCCCTGATGATCCTTTGGGGAGTCATTTCCTGCCTCATGATTTTTATCCGCGGACCGATCAGCTTTTACAGCATGCGATTTGTGCTCGGTGCCGCTGAAGCGGGATTCTTTCCCGGGATCATTCTCTATATGAAGCGTTGGTTCCCGGCCAGCGCCCGTGCAACTGCCGTGGCCTGGTTTATGACCGCCAATCCGCTCGCCGGGGTTGTGGGTAGCCCAATCTCCGGTTCGCTGCTCGGTCTTCACGGTGCAGGCCTCGCGGGCTGGCAATGGATGTTCCTGATTGAAGGGCTTCCGGCCATTCTGCTGGGGGCTGCCGTCTACGCCACCCTTTCAGACAAGCCCCAGGAAGCGCATTGGCTTAAAGGGGAAGAAAGGGCCTGGCTGCTGGAAAAATTAGACAGTGAAGCGCACTCAGAATCCAAGATCGACCAGACGGACTTCTGGAAGGTTCTGATCAGCCCACGGATCTGGTTGCTGTCCATGATCTACTTCGGGGTTTCGACCACGATGTACGGAGTAACGTTGTGGCTGCCGAGCGTCATTCGCGAGTTTTCGGGCCTGAGCTATTTCTGGACCGGGATGATCGCGATCCTTCCGTTCCTGGTGACGGTGCTGGCGATGGTTCTGGTCGGAACCAGCTCAGATCGATCGCATGAGCGGCGCTGGCATACCGCAATTCCGGCATTCACTGCCGCAGCCGGATTGATTGGCGCAGCTTATGGAAATTCGACAGTCGTAGTTGTGGCCGGCATCGGGATGGGGCTTGCCTTCGCCGAAAGCATGTGTGGACCGTTTTGGGCGATGGCGACCTCGCAAATGGTTGGGCTTTCGGCCGCCGCCGGAATCGCCGTGATTAACTCGCTGGCGAATCTCGGTGGATATTTTGGTCCCGATATCATCGGATTCTTCCGCACCGAAAACGGCGGATTTCGTGGAGGCCTCTTGTCGATCGCTGCTGTGCTGGTCATGAGCGGCGTCGTAGCTTTAGTGGTGGGAAAGAACAGACCAGATCCCCTTCGTGCGACGAATTTGTAGTCGCCTCCAGAGTGGTTGCGTAAGCCTAAATGCATCGACCGGTCTGGTTAATGCACTAAAGCTTGAGCGGATTGTTTACAATAAGCCTTCGTTCGACTCCCGGTTAGAGAGCCAGCAGAGGCATATAAGACGATTTGGAACCTTTAAACCACAACTCCAGTACGGCCCCCACCGTCTACTGGCGGGTTGAGGGCAGCCTTCTTGACCTGACCGTCGTCAGGCCGGTGGCCTTCTTTACCTGGAATGCGCAAACCTTTACGGAGCGATTTCGCCGCCGCGGACTGATCTTCCTGATGGCGGTTCTGCGACCGTTTCTCTACGCCTCCAACCGTAAGTTTGCTACACGCGTGGTGCACAACGTGCTCCGAGGCGTGACCCGCGATCGTCTCGACTTACTCGGGGAGGAGTTCTTTCAGTACAAGCTGAAGCCACACTTGAAGAAAGAAGGCGTTCAGAAGGTCCAGGAACTGCTTCAGTCCGGAGCGGAAGTCGTACTGGTGAGCCAGGCCCTTGATCACCTCATGCGTCCGTTGGCCCAGCACTTGGGAGTGAAACGAATCGTTGCCAATCGCCTCGAATTCCGGGATGGCACCGCGACTGGCCGCTTGCTCGAGCCGGTGATTCGTCCGCGAGGGGCTTTTGCGCCATTTCGCGAGAACATGCCCGATGGCCGTCGCGCTCCCAAGACGCTTGCTCGCCACCTCGATATTTCACTGGAACAGTTGCATGCTGCTGAAGTCCCAGCAGAGCGTAAGTTAGCGGTCCCGGTTCGTCCGGTTGTCTATTTCGACGGACAAAAACAAGCGCCCGGATTTTCTGTCCGGCGGGCGTTCGCCGGTAAGCAGGTCATGCTGATCGGTGTCACCGGGTTCATCGGGAAGGTCTGGCTGGCGAATACGCTGCTCGACTTGCCGGAAGTGAAACGAATCTATCTGCTGATTCGTCGGCAGAAGTCGAATCCCGGGGAGCGACGTTTCGAGAAAATGATCGAGGACTCGCCGGTGTTCGATCCTCTATTTGAGCGCCACGGCGACAATCTGCCCGATTTCCTGCGGGACAAAATCGAAGTTGTAGAAGGCGATGTAACTCAGGCCGGACTCGGTCTCGCTCCTGCAACAGCGCAATTCCTCAAGCAGAATCTGGACCTCATCATCAACAGTTCGGGGTTGACGGATTTCAATCCCGACCTGCGGGACGCGCTAGCGACTAATACGGACGCAGCGGTCAACATCCTGGAGTTCGTTCGCGGATCAGACCACGCCAGCCTGCTGCATCTCTCGACTTGCTATGTGGCAGGCGAGCAGGATGGGCGAGTCAGCGAGAAGCTGACGCCAAACTATAACCCCCGCGGCCTTGCCGAATACGATGCCGAGCAGGAGTGGCATTCCCTGCAACAGTTGATCAAGGAAGCCGACGCTCGCGCTGAAAGTGAAGACGTGACCTCCGGTCTGCGCATGCAGGCGCGTTCCAAAGAGCACGCGGCAAAAGATCTGCAGGGCGCCGCGCTCGAGAACCAGATCCGTAAAGGCCGTGTCCGCTGGCTCAAAACCTATCTCACAGAAATCGGAACCCGGCGGGCGAAAGAGTTAGGCTGGCCGAATACCTACACGCTCACGAAGAGTCTGGCGGAATCCCTGATCGCGAAACACGGCGCAGGTTTGCCCATTGCGATCGTGCGGCCCGCGATCGTAGAAACATCTTTGGCGAAGCCTTTCCTGGGATGGAATGAGGGCATCAATACCTCGGCGTCGCTGTCCTATCTATTGGGAACGTACTTCCGGCAGCTGCCCTCGAAGGAGAGCAAGCGGCTCGACATCATTCCCGTAGATTCTGTTTGCGCAGGGATGACGCTGATCGCGGCGGCGGTGATGGAGCGTCGTCACGAACCGATGTATCAATTGGCGACATCGGTGACGAACCCGTGCGATATGGGGCGCTCAATTGAGCTAACATCGCTTGCTCATCGCAAACATTACCGCGCGCAGGAGGGGCTGGAATCCTGGCTGCGCCTGCGGTTTGACGCGATTCCTGTATCCAAAGAACGCTACAACCGGATGTCGGCACCGGCACAAAAGGCGATTGTGAAATCGATTCAGCGAATCATGTCGCCACTTCCGCTGAAAAAAGCGCCGCTGGTCAAGACAGAAAGAAATCTCGAGCGGGTGGAAAAGCTGATTGAATTGTTTGAGCCCTTTATTCTGCTGAATGAGCACGACTTTGCCGCCGAAAATATCGAGAAACTTACATACGCGCTCGTTCCGGAAGAGCGACAGCAATTCTGTTACGACACGCGTTCTCTCGACTGGTGGGAGTATTGGATCAACATTCACATTCCAGCGCTGCGGCGCTGGACCTATCCTTTGATTGAAGGCCGGCCTCTTGAGCCGAGACCTCCCCGTAGTTTTCAGCTTGCGCCGGCAAACGGAGACGCCGTGAAAACCGGGACCAATGGAGCAACGTGGCGATATTCCTGACCGGGTCAACCGGATACATCGGCGCGCATGTGGCCGCCAATCTTCTGAACACGTATGGCGCTTCGCTGAACCTGCTGGTGCGGGCACGCGATCCGCAGGAGGCTCAACTTCGCCTTTGGCGTGCGCTGCAATTGCATTTGCCATTCCCGCAGTTCCTCGAATATCTGCAGACAAGAGTGCGAATCTTTTGCGGTGACCTTACGTCGTCTGGTTTTGGGCTTGGACGCGATGAGTACGATCGTCTCGTCCATACCACGGATTCGGTGATTCACTGCGCGGCATCGCTCAACCGCAAGTCGGAAAAAAGCTGTCTTAACGTAAATTTGCGCGGGACGTTGGAGGTTTTAACTTTAGCGCGGCATGCCGAGCACTATCACGGGCTGCGCCGCTTCAGTGAAGTCAGTACGGTGGCCGTAGCGGGGAAGCGCAGCAACGAGGTGGTCACGGAAGATAATTCCATCGACTGGGACCGTTCGGATTACGATCCCTACGCGCGCACGAAAAAATTCTGTGAGCACATGACTCGCGTGCTGCTCCCGGATACTCCAAAAACCGTGTTCCGGCCAAGTATCGTCTTGGGCGATAGCCGTCATGCGGAAACGACGCAGTTCGACATGGTGAAGGCGTTCGTTTTCCTGGCAGGATTGCCAGTATTGCCCTTCCGGCCAACGGACAAGATCGACATCGTCAACGTTGATTTCGTCGCGGATGCGATTGCCGCGTTGCATCAAAAAGATCAACCGAAGTACGACACGTACCACCTATCCTCCGGGATTGCCTCGCAGACATTTCGGGAGTTGACCACAGCGCTAGCGTCCGCGCAGCAGAAACGTAAGCCAGTCTTTCTGCCGTTTGCCGAACGGCCATTCAGCGGATCTGTAAAGTTTTTGTCGAACCGCAAGGGACCAATCGGCCATGGTGCCTCCCTGATGAAAGTATTCATGCCTTACCTGGTGTGGAACACGGTGTTCGACAATACCCGCGTGACCTCGGAGCTGGGACGACGGCCGGTACCTTTCTCCGAGTACAGTTTTCCGCTGTTGAAGTTCAGTCGCGAGAATAATTTTGAGTATCAGTACCAACCGTGGCCAGCAGCCCGCGGAGGTACCGCCGCATGATGGACTTCATCTTGGAAGCCTGGGTCAGCGGCAACATTGAACGCGCCAAAGCGAAATGGATGCTGGGCGGCAATACGCCCTGGCAGCCGGGTGAGAAGCTGAAGCTCCTGTTCGCCGGGTATAACGGCACGCGCAACATGGGATCGGATGTCCGCGTGGAAGAGATGCTGCGCCAGATTCGTCACATTCTGGGTAGGGAACGTGTGGACTTCAGCGTGATGAGCCAGAATTTCGATTTTTCGAAGGGATATTTCGACGGTACAACGCAGGTTCACCTTCCCGATATTTTTCCACCATTTCTTTCGAATGAAGTTCCCAAGCATCACGGAGTGGTCGCCTGCGAAGGCTCGATGTTCAAGAGCAAGTTTGCCAACGCACTGACCACCATGATGATTGGCTCCCTGGGCATCGCCGCGGTTGAGAATAAGCTTTCGGTTGGTTACGGAGCCGAGGCCGGCCACATGGACCCGCTAGTTGCGAAGATGTGCGGCCGCTACTGCAAAAATTCCCTCGTCATCACGCGCAACGAAGAGTCGCGGAGGATCTTGAGCGAACTGGGAGTTCCCACCCAACTCGGGACGGACACCGCCTGGACGTTCGAACCACGTCCCGCGGAGTACGGGCAAAATGTTCTGCGACAGGTTGGCTGGGACGGTCGTACGCCGGTTCTGGTCGTTTGCCCGATCAATCCCTTTGAGTGGCCTGTGAAGGCGTCGGTGGCGAAATACGCGCTACGCAGTTTGACCGGCGCATATAAAGAGAGTCACTACCGGACGGTCTATTTTCATAATTCGGGACCGGCAGCGGATCGCGCGTATCAGCACTACCTCACATCCATCGCAAACGCAGTAGATGCTTTTCGCAAGCAGCGACAGGTCTTTGTCATTCTAGTGGCGACTGAGCGCCTGGATGCGAGGCCGGCCAATCGCATCTCGGAAAAACTAGGCGGAGTGCCAGTTTTGACCTCTGACCAGTACAACATGTACGAACTGGTCAGCATTTTGCGCTCGTGCCACATGATGGCGTCTTCCCGCTA
>Ga0070735_10000520_pt1 | contig 41396 bp, 35 predicted proteins | sample Coa_R1_FD_66443 | JGI IMG/M metagenome (GOLD analysis project Ga0070735, IMG submission 66443) | Surface soil microbial communities from Centralia Pennsylvania, which are recovering from an underground coalmine fire - Coalmine... | ecosystem: Environmental > Terrestrial > Soil > Unclassified ... | reverse complement strand
TAATCAATTCCGCTTTCGCGATTGAGAAGTTTCTTGAGGGCAATCGCACGAATGAAGACGAGTTAGCTCAGCGGATGCGGAAGGGCGAATTTCTTTTGGGACATGATGAGTCGGGGACATTGGCCGCGGTAGTTTATGTAGAACTGCGCGGCGCGCATGGATACTTCGGCATGCTCGCGGTCGATCCCAGGCGGCAGGGAAGTGGCCTTGGGCGAATGATGGTGGAGGCGGCCGAGGGGTACTGCCGCGAGAGGGGTTGTACGGCAATGGACCTGACTGTGTTGAGCCTCCGTCCGGAGTTGCCGCCGCTCTATCGGAAGCTGGGGTATGTGGAGAGTGGCGTCGAAGAATTTCGGCCTTCGCGTCCGCTCAAGGAATCGCTGGAGTGCCACTGCATTGTGATGTCGAAGGCGTTGTGAGGCGACGAGCTGCACGTTACGTTCAATGAGATCGCAGCTTGTTTTTGCGACCGCGCTCTGCGGTGCTGGATCCATAGCCAGAAATACACGGCGAGTAATTCTGCCTAGTTTGCGGCGAAGAAAATCGGAGTCTCCCGGCGCAAACCCGATATTGAAAAGGCAGAAAAAGGCCAGAGGAAATGGATTGCGAAGATACCCTGATGGGTGGCGATATCAATGAGAATGTGCAAGGCCTATCCCAGCATCTCGAGCACGGGCCAGACCGCTAGCAGCCATAGAAGCGCGAAGACAGCGGCGAACGTGATCAGGCTATGGCTGAAATGATAGAGCTGCCGGACGAATTGCGGGCGTTTCGCGCTTTCGGGATAGGGGCGCAAAGAGTGCGTGAGGCCGGTCGCATACCACCAGATTCTGAGAATAGCTGGAATGGTGAAGCTGAAGATCGGGGAAGACGCCCCAGAAAGCGGCCCATGGCAGGCTAATCGGACGCTTGAGTTTCTGGCGCGCCCGCACTGCGCCAGCGGTTGTCCACAGAGCGTGAGCCAGGATGTCCATGAATCCTTTATCGCAGCCAGTCCTCCAGCTCAATTCCCCGATCGGTTTTTTCGTCGCGGTATTTCACGATCACTGGCGTGTAGAGCGAGAGATTCCATTCGGTCCCTTTGCCTTTTTTAACGGCGCGGGAGCCTGGGACGACCACGGCATTCTCCGGCACCTCTAATTGCGCGTCCGCAGTGGCGCGGTAGACTTCGCCTTTCACGAGATCGTAGAGCGGAGTGGAGCGAGTGAGGATCGTGCCGGCTCCGAGCACGGCGCGTGCTCGGACCAGAGTGCCCTCGTAGATACCGCAGTTGCCGCCGACGAGGACGTCGTCTTCGATGATGACGGGGGCTGCGTTGACCGGTTCGAGGACGCCTCCGACTTGCGCGGCCGCACTCAGGTGGACACGCTTGCCGACTTGCGCGCAGGATCCGACTAGCGCGTGCGAGTCGACCATGGTGCCTTCGTCGACATACGCTCCAACGTTGATGAACATCGGCGGCATGCAGATGACGGAGGGAGCGACGTAGGCTCCGACGCGAGCGGAGGAGCCTCCGGGGACGACGCGAACGCGGTCGGCGACGGTGAACTGACGGGCGGGGAAGGTGTCTTTGTCGACGAAAGAAAGTCCGGCGGGCATTTCGGCGAGGGCGCCGAGACGGAATCCGAGGAGAATTCCTTTTTTCACCCAGGCGTTGACTTTCCACTGACCGTCAACTTTTTCGGCGGCGCGGATTTTGCCTCGCGTGAGCTGGTCGCGGAATTCGAGGAACGTTTTGCGGGCCTGGGGATCGTGTTCGATTTCGCCTTGCGCGGCGAGGTGTTCGATGGATTCTTTCAGGGACATGGGAATGATGATTGTTGAATTTTGATTGTGGAATTGTCAAAAACTGGAGTGGCCGGAGAACAAAGCGTCCCTCGGATCCGCTTGCTTCGCCGCGCTTCCGTCGGGATGGCAGAATTCAACAATCAACAATCGACAATGCTTCTCACACGCACTTGCACTCGCTGCGGATGAGGATTCCGGTCATGGCGTGGGCGATGCCGCGGGCTTCGGTCAGGGTGCCGTACGGGCCATGCCAGCGGGCGTGGTGAATGTCGTGGCCGGAGGGGCGTCCTTTGCCGTGGCTGCACTGGCCGCAGGTCCCCCGGTGGAGGACGATCTTGTGTGGTCCGGCAGCCCAGTTTTCGTAGATGAAAAATTCGGCGACGTCGTGAGCGGGAACCGCAGGTTTTGTGATTAGCCCCGCTTCGGTAGCGACTTTTTGCAAACGCGAACGCGTGTCGCGTCGCATCGGTACGAGCGGCAAGCGGTAGACTTCTTCGATCTTGCCCATCATCGCGAGGACGGCTTTCACCGGAAGCGGGCTCGATTCGATGAAATTGGCCTGCATCAGCGGGAGATATTTACGATTCAGGCTGCGCGCAGTGGCCCAGTCGTTGGTCAGGGCGGCACGCGTCAGAGCTGACATCTCCGCCGGAATTTCATTTGAGGCGACCGAGACGATTCCGACCCCGCCGAGCGCGATCACCGGGAGCGTGACGGCGTCGTCTCCGGAGAAGACCAGAAATGTTTCGGGGACGCTGGCAATAATTTCGGCGACCTGCGTCAGATTGCCGCTGGCTTCTTTCACGCCGATGATGTTGGGGATCTCGACGAGGCGAACGATGGTTGCAGGCTCGATGTTGGCCGCGGTGCGTCCGGGGACGTTGTAGAGCAGGACCGGCTTGCCCTCAACAGCTTCGGCAATTGCCTTGAAATGGCGGTATTGGCCTTCCTGCGTGGGCTTGTTGTAGTACGGAGAGGCAGTCAGAATGACATTTACGCCGGGACGAGCGGCGAGTTCTTTGGCCTTTGCGACCGCGTCGTGCGTAGCGTTGGAAGTGGCTCCGGCGACGATGGGAACGCGTCCGGCGGCGACTTCGATTGTTGTGTCGATGACTTGCAGCCACTCATCATGCGAGAGAGTGGGCGTCTCCCCGGTGGTACCGCAGGGAACCAGAAAATCGATGCCGGATTCGATCTGCCAGGCGACCAGGTTGCGCAGTGCTGCGTCGTCGATTGAACCATCCTGATGAAATGGAGTAACGAGTGCAGTACCACATCCACGAAGTTGCATAGCAATAAGATAGCGCGAAGGCGGGGCGAAGGAAAATGCTCACACAGTGGATAGTGATCAGTGGTTAGCGAAGCTTGACGTGCTCGGGCTCAATCCAGATGGAATGCATGTAGGGCGCTCCGCCGAGAACTTCTCCGACTTCCACTTCCAGCAGGTGAGCCTGGAAGCCGACAATTGGGAAAATTCGGCCGCCGCACACTTCGAAGAGTGATCTGGTGCGAAGATCGCCTTCCGGGAGAGCGGCGGGAATCATGGCTATCTCGACTTTGTCTCCGATTTGCATCGTGGAGTTCTACAGTTCCCGCCAGACATCTTTGAAATCGTAGAAGCCCTTTTTGCCGGCGAGCCATTCGGCGGCCAGCACTGCGCCTTCGGCGAAGCCGCGGCGGGATTTGGCATCGTGGCTGAGATAGATGCGGTCGGCGGGGGATTCGAAGACGACTTCGTGGAACCCGACGACCTCTCCTTCACGGAAGGACGTGATTTCGAGGTCCTCTTTTTTGTCACTGGCTGCGCGAATCAGGCGCTGGAGGGCGATTGCGGTGCCGCTGGGCGCGTCTTTTTTGTGGACGTGATGGCGTTCGAAAATCTGTCCGGAGTAGTCGTGGCGAAGAGCGGCCGCGGCGGTGCGGGCGACGTCGAAAAAGAGATTCACGCCGATGGAAAAATTTGCGGCATAGAGAAAACCGGTGGAGTGCTCCTCCACGATTTGGCGGATGCGGTCGATTTCTTTGTACCAGCCGGTGGTGCCGACGACCATATTCTTTCCGGCTTTGACTCCGGCTTCGATATTCGCGAGAACGCAGTGGGGCGCGGTGAAGTCGACGATGGTGTCAATGTCATGGAGTTTCTGTGCGCTCACTGCGGCGCCATCGGCGTTGTCTTTGGCACTTGCGACGCGGACGTGATGGCGGCGCTCGGCTGCCACTTCCGCGACGAGCGAGCCGGTTTTGCCTCTGCCTAGAACGAGAATGTTCATTCGGTTTCCGTAGACGATTTAAACACATAGATGGAGAAGGCGCGAAGGCGCAGGGATAGTCAGGCGCAGATGATTCGACAACATTCACCGTTAGCATCGCATCCCATAGCGGCGGAGGTTTCATGTATCAGAGTTATTCGGCGCAGTGGTGGATTGTCGTGACGCTTGCGGTGATCGCGCTGATCGTTGTGGGGGTGCTGGCTTTTGCCGCCTCGCGCAAGCGGCGCACCGTAAATCTCAGGCGTCGTTTTGGGCCGGAATACGACCGCGTGCTGCGGCAAGAAGGAGATACGCGGAGCGCCGAGGGAGTGCTGCAGTTCCGGCAGAGAGAGCGGGAAAAACATAAGGTGCGCCCGCTTTCCGCCGCCGATCGTGCGGCGTTCGTCGTGCGGTGGCGGGAAGTGCAGGCGCGATTTGTGGACGATCCGCGGGGAGCGGTTACGGTCGCCGATAGCCTTGTGACGGACGTGATGCAGGCGCGGGGGTATCCGATTGCTGAGTTTGAACAGCGGGCGTCGGACTTGTCGGTCGATTATCCCGTGATCGTCGATAACTATCGCAGGGCGCACGAGATTGCGCTTCGACACGGGGAGGGGCAGGCCAGCACCGAAGATTTGCGGCAGGCGATGATGTATTACAGGACGCTGTTTGATGAGTTGCTTGATTTGGACCGGGAGCAGAGGCGCGGGGCTTAGGTGATTCTTCAGCACGGAGGCACCGAGGCGCGGAGAGGAATTGAAATGCCTTTGAACATGGCTGAAGCCATGCCCTGATCACGTTTGATTTAAGCGAAGATTTCCGCGTCCAATTCGGCGAAGAAGGTTTTGTGCAGGCGCTGGATGACTTCGGGGACTTCGTCCTCTTCGATGACGAAGGTGAGGTTGATTTCCGAGGCGCCCTGGGAAATCATTCGGATTTTTTTGTCGGCGAGTTCGCGGAAGACGATCGCCGCTATTCCAGGCGTTTCGCGCAGATTTTCTCCCACCAGGCAGACGATGGCTTTGCGGCCCTCGTATTTTACGTCGGCTAATTTCGCGAGATCAGCCGCGAGCGCGGGGATGGCCTGATTCGAATCGACCGTGAGCGAAACGCTGACCTCCGACGTAGAAACCACGTCGACGGCGACTTTGTGGCGGTCAAAGGCCTCGAAGATGGCGCGCAGGAATCCGTGGGCGAGGAGCATGCGCGGGGCGGCAACATCGACGATCGTGATGCGCTTCTTGGCCGCGATGGCTTTGAAAATGTTCTTGCTATGCGGAGCGCGGGTGGTGATGCGTGTCCCTTCACACGACGGGTTGCGCGAGTTCAGGACGTAGACCGGAATATTTTTCTGGATCGCAGGAAGGACGGTTGCGGGGTGAAGAACCTTGGCACCGAAGTAGGCGAGTTCGGCGGCCTCGTCGAAGCTGATGACTTTGATGCGGTGCGCGTCGGGGCACACGCGAGGATCGGTGGTCAGGATGCCATCGACATCGGTCCAGATTTCGATGCGGTCGGCGCCGAGCCCAGCGCCGAAAATGGCCGCGGAAAAATCCGAACCACCCCGTCCGATGGTGGTCGTGATGCCGGCGCGATTGGCGCCGATGAATCCGCCCATCACCGGGACTTTTCCAGCCTGCAAGAGCGGCTGAACTTTGTGCTGCAGTCGGGTGTTGGTCTCCTCAAAGTGGGGGACGGCTTGCATATAGGCGCTGTCGGTGACCAGGATGTCGCGAGAATCGACGTGGACGCCTCCGACTCCCAGTGCTTCGAATGCTGCCGCAACGATTTTGCTTGATAGCATCTCGCCGAAGGCGGCCACGAGGTCCGTGGTGCGGGGAGTGATTTCTCCGACGGCGGAGATGCCACGCAGCAGTTCGTCAAGCGCTTCGAAATCGGATCCGAGCTCGGAATGAAATTCGGTGAAGCGGGCGGTGCCCAGAAGTTCGCTGGCGGTGTTGTAATGGCGCTCCTGTAACGACCGGCAGAGCTTGAGAGCGGTTTTGCGCTCGCCTTCTCCCGCGGCGCGAGCCATGGTCAGCAGAGTGTCGGTGACTTTAGCCATGGCGCTGACAACGACCACCGGCCGTTGCGGGAGGCGCCCCTGGACGATGGAAGCGACCCGGTCGATGGCTTTGGCGTCTTCGACGGAGGTGCCGCCGAATTTCATGACAATCATCGGCGCGGTGTCCTCGTTGCGGAATTTAGTGCTGGTGCGTCGGAACTGCACGCGAGATCCTTCGCTCCGCCTGAAAAGCGGCTCCGCTCAGGATGGCGCACGCCTGGGGAGTTGGGCCGAGTACCGCGGGCGAGTAGCCCGCTCGACAGCCGGCACGATACCGGTGCTACCAGGGCAATCAGATTCATCCCAGGTAGCCTTTCGCTTTCAGCAGTTCGGCATTGAGGACGGCCGCTCCGGCGGCTCCGCGGATGGTATTGTGCGAGAGCACGGTGAATTTCCAGTCGAGAACGCCGCAGGGGCGGAGGCGTCCGACCGCCGTTGTCATGCCGGCGCCCATATCCACATCGAAGCGGGGCTGCGGGCGATCGGCCGCATCGAGATACACGATGGGGCGTTCGGGCGCGCTGGGCAGCTTGAGCTCTTGCGGCTCGGCGCGATAGCTGTTCCAGGCTCCAATGATCTCTTCTGGCTTCGCTTTTTTCTTAAGGCGAATTGAGATGGACTCGGTATGTCCGTCCTCGACCGCCACACGGTTACATTGCGCGCTCATGGCGAAAGGGCCTGGAATCACTTTCGATCCGTTCAGCTGGCCGAGGAGCTTGCGGGTCTCCTCTTCCATTTTTTCTTCTTCGTTCTTGATGAATGGAATCACGTTGCCGAGAATGTCAAGCGAGGCAACGCCGGGATATCCTGCGCCGCTGACGGCCTGCATGGTGACGGCCATGACGGTGTCGAGGCCGAATTTCTGATGAAGGGGAGCAAGAGCCAGGACGAGGCCGATCGCGGAACAGTTCGGGTTGGTGACGACGTAGCCGCCGGACTTCTTGCGCCATCCCTGGATATCGATCAGCTTGATGTGGCCGCTGTTGACCTCGGGAATGACAAGGGGAACGTCTTCCTGCATGCGAAGGGCGCTGGAATTCGAGACTACGGCGCATCCGGCGTCGGCAAAGCGAGGCTCGAGTTCGGCGGCGATCGAGGAATCGAGCGCGGCAAAGATGATTTTGGGAGCGCCTTCTGGTGTGGCGGGCGAAACCTGCATCTTCCCGACGGCAGAAGGAATCGGTGTTTTGAGGCGCCAGCGCGCGGCGTCCGCATAGACCTTGCCTTCGGAGCGGTCGGAGGCGGCCAGCCATGCCACCTCGAACCACGGATGGTGCTCCAGCATCTGGATAAATCTCTGACCAACGACGCCAGTGGCGCCAAGAATACCTATTGGAATCTTTTTCATGGGTACTTGGAATTTTATAACAGGTTGAGAAGAGGACCGCCGTTTGGAGCAGGACGGAGCATTACGGAAGTCAGGAACGCAGATTTGCACCGATTGATTGCCTGATACACTCGCTTGAACGGCGATGAGATTTGTCAGTCCCATCTTGAAGAGTGTGGTCTACCCGGCGCTTCAGCAGGCTCGTTGTTTGCGGCCGCGTGGACGCGAGGGGCAGCTTTCGATTGTTACGTATCACGGCGTGAAGCCTGCGGGATACATCTCCGGCGATCGAGCGCTTGATGGCGGACTGGTGACAGCTGAATCATTTCGCGCGCAGTTGCAACTTCTGAAAAAGCGTTACCACGTAATTTCGCCGGAGCACTTTCGGCTGTGGCTACATGGACAGGAATCGCTGCCGCCGTGGTCCGTTTTACTGACCTGCGATGACGGGCTGCGAAACAATCTGACGGACATGCTGCCGATTCTGCAGGAAGAAGGACTGCGCTGCATATTCTTTGTAACGGGCAGTTCCGCGAGTGAAACCCGAAGCATGCTGTGGTATGAAGAACTTTATCTGCTCTTTCGGGAGGCAGAGCCGGGCCGCTTTGAAGCTGGATGCGGAGACGTCTCGATCCAATATGAGTTTGGGCCGAGCGAACAGCGTCGCTCGCTATGGTGGAACGCGGTGAAGCAGTTGTCGGCCGCTGGAACGAAAAGCCGCGAGTGCGTTTTACAGACCGCCCGTGTGCGGCTGGGAGGCAAAAGGGCGCCGGAGTTTGAGCGGCATCATGATGCGGCGTGCTGTCGATTTGAGGTGATGACATTGGCAGAATTGAGGGAACTGGATTCCGCCGGTATGACCATTGGCGCTCATACGCAGACTCATTCCATGCTCTCCCTGATGCCGGAAGAGTCGGCATTCGGCGAGATTTCTGAGAACAAAATCGCGTTGGAGTCGGTATTAGGAAAATCGGTGTGGGGGATTGCATATCCGTTCGGCACGCCAGAGTCGATCACGCGGGAGATTCTTGAGATGCCGCACAGGACTGGATTTGAAGCGGCTTTCATGAATGTCGGCGGCGGTTTCGGAAGAGAACTACCCATCTATGCAATGCCACGCGTGCATGTACCCGCAGAGATGAACATGGCCGAGTTTGAGGCACATGTTTCTGGCTTTCATGAAAGAGTCCAGAGATTTGCCGGACGAGGTGCGAGGTTTCTCGCGGCGTGAACTCCTGCAATTCGGCGCTGACTGCGGTCTATGGACGCAAGGACCTTCAGTTCTCCAATGACCTTGCTTTGTTTCTTCCTTTGCGGTTTCATCATCTCTCCACAGGGCAGAGATTGGTAGTATTAGCTATTAGTTGCAGTGAGAAGTGAACCCTTTGCGAATCGTCCTGTTCAGAAACCTTCCAGAAGATACCAAGCTACGCGCAGAGTGGAATGTGCTGGCGCGGAGCGTCGAACATCCGCAGGTGTTTTTCACATACGAATGGGCGCTGGCGGTGCAGCGGGCGTATGAGGCGACACTGCCGACGATGCTGTTTCTGGCTTACGATCAGCAAGAAGCGTTGCGCGGAGTAGCCGCCCTGGCGCTTGATAAAGCTCGTGGATGGATTTCGTTTTTGTGCGCTACTACCGGAGATTATTGCGATTTTCTTAGTTCACATGAGGATCGGCCGGCGTTCGTTTCAGGAGTGCTGGCTGAATTGAGAAAACAGGGGTTCGATCGAGTCACTTTGCCGAATCTGCCAGCGGATTCTCCAACGGTCGCGGCACTTCGGGCGGCATCTTTAGAGAGCGGGTATCACTTTTTTGGCAGGATGGCGTACGAATGCGCTCAGGTGGCATTGGATACATTGCCTCGACGTGACGGCAAGGTGGTCCAGCCGCAAGCAAGAAAATTCCGTCGCTGCATGAACGGGATGGGGCGCGATGTCCCGGTGCGGGTGGAACATTTGCAGACGTTTGAGCAGACAGGACCGCTGTTGAGCGAGTTTGCTCTGATGCATACTGGCCGCTTTCTGGCGACGGGCAGGATCGGCAATCTGGCTCGATCCGAGCGCCGGCTGTTCCTTGAGGAGCTCGCAAGACTGATGGGGGACAGCGGGTGGCTGCGGCTCAGTGTCATCGTCAAGGGGGAGAGAATCGTCGCGTGGAACTACGGATTTCAGTTTGAGGATTCGTGGTTCTGGTATCAGCCCACCTTCGATTCGGAACTGGAAAAGCACTCGCCCGGCTTCTGTCTGTTGAGCAAGATCATCGAGGACGCGGCGGAAACATCGAGCGTCAGGATCGTTGATCTGGGGTTGGGAGCAGAGGAATATAAAGGCACCGTCGCCAACCAGACGCGCGAGACGCTGTACATTACGCTGCGGCGGGCGCGGGTGGAGCAGGTCCGTGAAATATTGCGCTACCGCGCGGCGCGGCTTGTGAAGAGCGCACCCATGCTTGAAAAGGGAATCCGCAGATTTCTTGAACGGATCAAGCATATTCGCGCTCGGTTGAGTGAAGAAGGTGCATTCGCCGTTTCGAAGAGATGGCTAGGAAATTTGTTGTGGTCTGACACAGAAGTTCTTTTCTTCGAGGCTGGCGTGGGTCCAGTGCTAGAGCCGAAAGCGGCGAGGCTGCAACGCGTTGATCTCAATGACTTGGCGCTTGCGGTCGAACAGTACGTTGATGATCGTCAGACGTGTGCTTACTTGTTGCGATGCGCGAAAAGATTGCGGGAGTCTGCTAGCGAGGGCTATGGCATGATCGATGCGAGCGGACAGTACCTGCATTTTGCCTGGGTGACTCCGTTCGAACGGTTTTTCCTCTCGGAGCTGAATGCCGCGACGGAAGAGCCGTCCAACGACTGCGTTATGCTGTTTGACTGCTGGACGCCGATGGCGCAGCGTGGCCGAGGCTACTACGGATATACAGCGGCGAGCATTGCGAAGATGATGCGGGAGCGGGGCAAGAATCCGTGGATCTTCAGCGCTGCGCGCAATGTGTCATCGGTTCGAGGTCTGGAGAAAGCGGGGTTCCAAAGGCGGTATTCGCTGGTCCGAAAGCGCCGATTCGGATGGCAGTGGGTGGCGGGCGAGGTACCGAAGATCGACCCGAAGCGGATGGCGGAGGTGGCGGCCCAGGTCTGAGCGATTCCATCACGGTAGACGAGTTTTTCTCAAAAGTTTGTGCAGTCCACAAGTGCCGTCGCTCCCTCATGATTGTTTCGGAAAAATGCCTGCCCTGCTTGATGACAAACTTCAGCAAAGCATTCATCGCAAGCAAGTGGTCGGGGAGTAGTGCCGGTTAATGGAAGAGCAACTCGCCAAGATGGAGCCGGAATCGACGGCCGAAACGAGCCAGCAGTTTCGTTCGCAGGTCGGACACATCTCGCGGCATTCGGGAGTTTTCTTCGCGGGTACCATCTTCACCGCTGGCCTCGGCTATCTGTTCAAGGTGTATCTGGCACGGGTCCTCGGCGCCAAAGACCTGGGACTGTATGCGCTGGGGATGACTCTGGTCAGCTTCATCGGGATTTTCAATACTCTCGGCCTGCCGCAGTCGGCTGTACGTTACGTCGCGGCTTACAAAGCATCGGGAAAGTTCAAGGAGTTGCACTCGTTACTATGGCGGGGTTCGGCTCTGCTGCTGGGCGCGAATGTCCTACTCGCAGGAGTTTTGTTGTGGTTCGGGAGAGTGGTGGCGGTTCATGTTTATCACTCGCCTTTACTGATCAAGTATCTTCCGTTCTTCGCGTTGATGATGTTGTTCAGCGTAATAAGTTCTTTCTACGGAAAGGTGCTTGCCGGTTACCGGGATCTCAAGCTCAGAACGCTTTTCGTGAATTTCATCGGCGGCCCGCTGAACATGCTGATCGCCATTGCTCTGATTTCGCTGGGCATGGGACTGCGAGGATACCTTTTGGCGCAAATTGCGAGCGCTGCGGTTGTGTCGGTACTCCTGCTAGCGGCAGTGCGGCACTTTACTCCCCTGGCGGCGCGCTTATGGTCGCAAGCGGGGGCATTACCGGGAAAAGAAGTCTGGTCATTTTCGGCGGCAATGTTGGGGATCGGGTTCCTCGAATTTGTGATGGCCCAGGTTGACAAGGTGGCGCTGGGGTTTTACAGAGGAGTGCGGGAAGTGGGAATCTACTCCGTCGCCGCAGCGCTCGTGGTTTATGTTCCGCTAGTGTTGAACTCGGTCAACCAGATTTTTGCTCCGACCATCGCGGATCTGCACGCCCGTGGAGAACGAAAGTTGCTGTCACGCCTTTTTCAATCCATCACAAAGTGGGTTCTTGGCATTACATTGCCGCTGGCGATGGTGATCATGGTCTTTGCGCATCCACTGATGCGTATCTTTGGCAGCGATTTTGAAGTTGGGTGGCCGGTTTTGATCATCGGCACGGCAGGGCAATTGATAAACTGCGGAGTGGGGTCGGTCGGTTTTCTTTTGCTTATGTCGGGGAACGAGAAGCGCTTGATCAAAGTGCAGATGGTAATGGCAGCTGTGATGCTGCTGGCCAGCATTGCACTGATTCCGGTCTGGGGAATCTACGGTGCAGCCGCCGCGGGCGCAATTACAAATATCGGGATGAATGGCTGGAATCTGTTGGAAGTCCGCAAAGCCATGGGCTTAACTCCATACAACCGCAGTTATTGGAGCTTGCTGTTGCCCTCGGGGCTGACTCTCGCTGTAATCTTCGCAGTGAAGAAATACGAGTTGGTGTTCCATCACAATTGGCTGGTGGTTGGGGTCGCAATGATCGCCGCGTATAGCGTTTTCCCTGCAGTATTTTATTTCACCGCGGGGCTCGATGCGGATGATCGCTTGATTGCGTCCGCCCTGTGGTCGCGGATGCGTGGGATATTTCTTGGAAGCGGGGTCGCGGCGTGACGGAATTCAGAGAAGTGAGGCTTCCGGCGGATCTATGCGAGACAGCGGAAAAGAAATTTCAGCGGAAGTTCGCGAGTCTTGAGGAATTGTTGATTTTTGTTCTGCGCGATCTGACCCGCGATGAAGCAGTTAGGGCGGACGAAGCCGAGCAACGCCTGGTGGAAGAGCGCTTGCGCGAACTCGGATACCTCTAGAGTCAGACATTATCTGACGGCCTGGATCTTACTGCTCGATATCTACACACAAAGCATGGAAACACTAGAATCCGTTTCTCGCGTCGGAAGGGAACGGCTGTACCCTTCACTGACTAATCCGCACTGGCTGGTGTTGCGAAAAAGGCGCCAGATCTTTCAGAAGTGGATGGAGCGGGCAAACGGACGAGAACTGGAAGTTCTCGATCTCGGGGGTAGGATTCAGCCGTACCGCCCCCTTCTTGAAGGACGCCTGCATCGGTATGTCGCGCTCGATGTGCGGGCGACTCCTCTGGTAAATATCCTGGCGCGTGGAGAACAGATGCCGCTTGCCCCCGGAAAATTCGACCTTGTGATCTGCACGCAGGTATTCGAATATGTTTCCGATCCGGCGCTGGTCACCGCCGAGATTCATCGCGTACTCAAGCCGGGCGGGGGACTGCTGCTGAGCGCGCCCGCGATGGGAATTCGCGACGCAGAAGAAGACGGCTGGAGATTTCTGCCGGCGGCGTGGAAGCACCTGTTGCGAGAGTTTTCTGAGTTTGAGATTGTTCCCGAAGGTGGCAATATAGGCGGCTTCTTCCGGATGGTAAATGCGTTTTTGAATGCCTTTCTGCGCTATCGATTGCTGCAGACTCTGTTCCGATTCACTCTCTGCCCGATTCTGAATTTGTCTGGAGATCTCCTGGACCGCATCGGGTCAAATCGTAGCGATTATTTCTCGACGAATTACAGCGTTTGGGCACGGAAGTGAGGGAATCGGATTAGCAGCCATGCTCGCTCGATTGTCGCAATGCTTCAGGAACTGTTTGCCGGTTACCGGCTTCCACTTTGACCGCCCGCTCGTGTTGCTGCAGAGTGACGATTGGGGACGAGTCGGGCTGCGCGATCAGGAGGGACTGGAACTGCTATCGTCTGCGGGAATCCAGTTGGGAGAGCGTCCGTATGATTTCTACACGATGGAGACGGCTGACGATCTTGCGGCGCTGGCAGCACTGCTGAAGAAGCATCGGGATTCGAACGGACGCCATCCGTGCATTGAGATGAATTTTGTTGTGGCGAATCTGGATTTCGCCAAATTGCCCGCGAACGATGCACACTTGCCGTTTCTGCCGCTTTCAGAAGGATTGCCGGAGGGCTGGAAACGCCCGGGTCTTATCGAAGCGTATAAAGCTGGAATCGGCGATGGAGTTTTTTATCCCGCATTGCACGGAATCACCCATGTCTGCCGGAACGCCGTGGAGCGGTCTCTCGCAGACCTCGAACGAGCGAAGTCATTGCGTATCCTGTGGCACGCCGGAACCCCCTACATTTACTGGCGAATGCCATGGGTCGGATACGAGTATTGGGACCCTGAGCAACCCGAGAACGGCCGATTCTTGCCGAGAGAGACGCAGAAAAAGCTTATTGGTGACGCGGTGGGAGCGTTCGCGAAATTGTTTTCTACTCTGCCGCACTCGGCTTGCGCTCCCGGGTACCGCGCGAATGATGATACGCATCGAGCGTGGTCGCAGCACGGCGTACACGTCGCGCAAAACGGCCCAGGCAAAGTATTGCCGCCATACATCGGACGCCACGATGTGCTGCAACTCACCCGGACGGTCAATTTCGAGCCGGCTGTAAATCCGACTTTTTCAATGGACTCCTGTCTACAGCAGGCGGAACATTGTTTCGAGCGCGGCATCCCGGCAATTGTTTCGGTTCACTCAATCAACTTTCATTCCACCGTTAAGGACTTCCGGTCCCGCACATTGGAGGTGCTCGATGAATTTTTTTCTGTACTCGAGTCGAAGCATTCCGACCTGATTTATCTTCATGATGAGGATCTCCGAGAACTCGTTCAGACCGGAGGCTACCGGTCTGCTGGCGCCAACCAAACGATGAAAGTGACGCAAAAGAGATTTATCCCGGCGGCCGCACGGGAAAGCGCATGAGAAGAAATCAAAAATCAATTGTTCTGGTGACGGTTGACTGCTTCCGGTCTGACCACGCCGGTTTCATGGGCTACAAACGGCAGACGACGCCGTTTCTCGATTCGCTTGCGAAAGAGAGCGTGGTTTTCCGGCAAGCCATTGCTGCAGGTTCGCCCACGTATTACTCGGTGCCGGCGATCCTGGCGTCGAGGTATCCGCTTGCGCTGGGGCGGGACGTGCTGGGGCTTGGTCCGGATGAGCTAACGCTTGCCACAGTGCTGAAGAGTACCGATTACGCGACCGCGGCATTCGTGGCGGGGAATCCGTACATTGCGCGCCGGTTTGGATACGACCGGGGCTTTGATGTGTTCCGCGATTTTCTGGAGGAAGAGGCGGCGCTCCCGTCCGGCGACAGCATTAAAGGGCTCAATGGGAGATGGGGTAGCCGGCTCAACAGAAAATTGCAGAAAATTCGGCCTGCGCTCGGACCGGTTGGAGCTGTCTACGACGAGATGTACTTCAGGTATTGCCAGCGGGTGGCGGGAGTGCCGGAATCTCTTGATGCGCTACGCCGTTTTCCTGCTGCCGACACGATAGTCGATGAAGCACTGCACTGGATCGACACGGTCGGTGACACGCCATTTTTCCTTTGGCTGCATCTGATGGATCCGCATGCGCCTTATTACCCGAAGCAAGAGGCGCTTGCTCGATTGGGGGAATCGCCAATCAGGCCTTATCAGGCGCGCTATTTGAATTCGTATTGGAACCGGTCGGACCTCGGACCACGGCGTCTTCGCAGCCGGTGCCACCAAATCGTTGCTCTCTATGACGCGGGAATTCGATGGGTAGACGCCCAAATGGGGCGCCTGGTTGAAGCCTTGCGCAACAAGGATCGCTGGAACGACTGTATTTTTGCACTGACAGCCGATCACGGGGAGGAGTTCCTCGATCATGGCGGCCGCTTCCATCCGCCGTCACGATTGATGGAGGAGTTGATTCATGTGCCACTTCTGCTTCGCACGCCAGGGCATGAAGGGAAGAAGCAGGAAGATTCCCCGTTCGGCTTGATCCACCTTGGCCCGACGCTTCTGGAAGCCGCCGACGCTCCAATTCCCGAGGAATTTCGCGGGCGCAGTTATTGGCAGGCGAAAAGCCCGTCCGCGACGGTTGCTGTGTCGGAGTGCGTTGCCGGTTGCACGAACCCGTTCCGGCGTGAGAATCGGATGGGAGCTCGTGTGCTCTCGGTGCGGGAGTATCGATTCAAGCTCGTCTTGTTCTTCGACCGCGCAGCTGAAAATTTGTATGACCTTGAAGCTGACCCGAAGGAGACGGCGCCGATCGATCGTTCGGCGCAGATTCCAGTCCGGCGCCGGTTGCTCGAGATTGCGCGCGAGCATCTGCGGCATTCTACCGAATGCGATCTCAGGAGCCGGGCACAGGCTCAGCTGCGTGAACTTCAGCTAGAATGGGTCAACCAGCAGAAGAAACTTCCTGCAATGGCGGTCTGACAGTCACAGACCCTTGCGCATCCGAATGATTACGACGTTACAGCCGTTCACGCACGAGGCCGTGCGCAATGCTGCCCGATATTTGTCTGCGCAGGGCGTGAGTGCAAGGCCGTGAGCGATCGCCCGCAACTGCCAATCGTTGAACCAAGCTACGGAGAGGGAGCCTGGTCTCTGCGCGTGCTGACGTTAACGCCCTTCTATCCGAGCGAAGCGGATCCGACGAAGGGGTGTTTCATTGCGGAGCCAATCAATGCGCTCGCGCGCGCTAGAATCGCAAACCGCGTTTTCGCCGTAGCGCCCTTTTATCGCGGGCGAATTCGCGCCTTACAGAACCAGCCGGCAGAGTGGATGCGGTATATCTCGTTTCCGGGAGCGAGGGGACTTCCCGCCGCGGGAGCGTTTGTTTTTGCCAGGATAGTTGCAAGGGTGCGGGAACTTCAGAGTACGGCAGGAGTCGATCTGATCCACGCGCATGGACCATTACCCTGCGGCCACGCTGCAATGCTGCTCAGCAAGGAACTGGGAATCCCGTACGTAGTATCTGTCCATGGCTTGGATGCCTTTTCGACCGAACAAGTCCACGGTCGGGCAGGGCGATGGTGCCGGCGAATTACTCGCCGGGTGTTTGCGTCGTCGCGACGCGTCATCTGCATCAGCGAGCGGGTGCGCGAGCAAGTTCTGCAAGGAATGGAAGGGCAAAACGAAAACTGCAGGACTTCTGTTGTGTACAACGGGGTGGATGCGGAATTCTTTTCCCCGGCGGATGCACGACAGTCGGAGCTAACAATTCTAAGCGTTGGCAATCTGATTCCAATCAAAGGGCACGAATTTCTGATTCGCGCGATCGCTTCTTTGTCGGGCGATTACCCTTCGTTGAAACTGGAGATCATTGGGGATGGGCCGGAACTTTCGCGGCTCAAGAGCTTGGCGAACGAACTGCATATCTCGGATCGGGTTCACTTTCTCGGACGCCTAGGGCGAAGGGAAGTTGTCGAGGCCATGCGCCGGTGCACTATTTTTGCCCTGCCCAGCCGATATGAGGGGCTGGGTTGCGTGTACCTCGAGGCAATGTCGGTGGCCAAGCCGGTGATTGGCTGCCGGGGACAGGGCATTGCAGAAGTGATCCAACACGGGTCGAATGGCTTCCTGGTAGGTGTCGACAACGACAGGGAATTGGCGCTTGCGATTTCGATGCTGTTGCGCGACGAATCGCGACGGCAGAACCTGGGGAGAGCCGCGCGCGAAACGATCCTCGACGGTTTCACGCTCAGGCAACAGGCCGAACGGTTCGCCCGAATTTATCGCGAGTGTGTCCGATGAAGCGCCGCCTGGTGATCATCACCGAGATCATTTCCCCCTATCGCATTCCTCTGTTCAATGTGCTATCGGAGCAGCCGCAAGTTGACTTGCATGTGATTTTCCTGGCGGAAACCGATCCCACTCTGCGTCAATGGAAGGTATACAAGGAAGAGATACGGTTCTCATACGAGGTCTTGCCTTCGTGGCGGAAACGCATCGCTGGTTACAACTTGCTTCTGAACCGCGGTCTCGGCCGGGCACTTCTCGCCGCGGGGCCGGATGCAATTTTGTGTGGAGGGTACAGCTACGTCGCATCGTGGCAGGCGCTTTGGTGGGCGCGGAACCGGAGCCTCCCTTTTTTTCTTTGGTCCGAGAGCAATCTGCAAGATATCCGCAAAGGCCGGGCGCTGGTGGAACTGCTCAAGAGCGAGTTCTTTCGGCAGTGCAGCGGATTTGTGGTCCCGGGGAAATCTGCCGTCCAGTATTTGTTGAGTTATGGAATGAAGCGGGAAAGAATTTTTATGGCGCTTAATGCCGTCGACAACGATCTGTTTGCCAAGAAAGCAGCAGCTGCCCGGGCAAATGCCGATCAACTCCGTATCGACCTTGCATTGCCGGAGCGCTATTTTTTGTTTGTGGGAAGGCTCGTGCGGGAGAAAGGAATATTCGAATTGTTGTCCGCATACTCCAGTCTCGACGGAGGAATCCGTCAACAGGTCGGGCTCGTCTTTGCGGGAGACGGTCCGTGCCGCGCCGAATTGGAAAGTCGAGCCTCTTCCATTTCGCCCGGACTGATAAAATTTGTTGGATTTACTCAACGGGAGCAGTTGGCCGCCTACTATGCGTTGGGCGAAGCAATGGTTTTGCCGACATACAGCGATCCTTGGGGGCTCGTCGTGAATGAAGCGATGGCATGCGGGCTGCCGGTAATTGTGAGCAATGTAGCAGGATGCGCTCCCGATCTGGTAACTGATAGTTGGAACGGAAAAATTGTAAAGCCGGGGGAAATTGAGTCGTTGAGCTTGGCGATGCGGACTATCTCCGGCTGCCCAGGCGAGCGGCTCCGAATGAGGGCGAACAGCTTGCAACGCATCGCGGAATATTCTCCGCAGATATGGTCTGGAGGAATGTTGAGAATGTTGGAGTCATTGGGAGAATCGCGTGGATAAAGGTGTGCCCAAAGTGCTGATGTTCGTGGCGTTTCTCGCAGGCATCACAGCATTGGCGTTCCTCGCCTATTCAAGGCCAGGATATTTTACGAGCAAGACGGACTTGGGAGGTCTGCTGGCGCTCGAGTGTATGGTGGCAGCGATCTGGCTTTATCGGCGGGCATTTTTTGCGCTTGTTGTCGTCACGTTTCTTCTCGCAGGAATGGATCTTCCGGTCGGTTCAGCTTGGACGGCTGGTCGTTGGTTTGTGTTGGGACTTGGGGCTTTGGTGGGCTTGGCCATCATTCTGAAAGAGCGCCGATACTCCTTCGGGATGTTCCACGTATTAGCTTTTTTTTCGGTCCTCGCTGCTCTCGTTTCAGCGGCTGTATCCCGCTATACCGCGGTTGCGCTTCTGAAAGTGCTCAGTTTATTCCTGCTTTACATGTATGCGGCGACGGGCGCAAGGCTGGCGGTAATCAACCGGGAGAACCGATTTTTCGAAGGATTATTGATCGGCTGTGAGATCTTCGTCGCCTTGATCGCGGTATTTTATCTGCTGGGAATCGAGGCAATGGGAAATCCCAACTCGCTCGGCGCAGTCATGGGAGTGGTTGGAGCCCCCATCCTGCTATGGGGAGCTTTAATACAGCAGGATCGCCTTACCGCACGCAGACGCATGATTCTTTTCCTGGTTGCCGCCTATCTGGCGTACACAAGCCATGCTCGTGCCGGAATGCTCGCGCTGTTCTTTTCTTGTGGATTGCTTTGCCTGGCTTTAAGGAGGTACGTCCTGCTCACGGCAGGGATGGTAATCCTGTCGATGCTGGTGGCGTCAGCGGCCATCTTCCAGCCAGATGCTTTTTCCAGGACAGTTTCTTCGTTTACTTCCAGCGTGGTTTATAAGGACAAAGATCGAAGTCTAGGAGTCATGGGATCACGTCTATCGCCGTGGCAGGACACTCTCGATACCATTCATCAGCATTTCTGGTTCGGAACGGGTTTTGGTACTTCTGCCAATCCAGCCGGGGATAGCGGGAACATTGGAAGTTTCGCGAGTTCATCGGCAACGAGCACCGAACATGGGAACAGTTATCTGGCGTTGTTTGCCTGGGTTGGAATAGCGGGTGCGCTGCCGTTCGCGCTACTGCTGCTGGCACTGATTCTCAACGTGGTGAAAACCGTCATATGGATGTTCAGAACCGCGAATCCCTTACATCCCGCTGTGCCTCTCGCCATCGTGATGTTCGCCGGCTTGATCCACGCAACCTTTGAGGATTGGATGTTTGCCCCTGGTTACTACCTTTGCGTGTTCTTCTGGCTTTCCGCGTTTGTTTTTGTAGATCAGGCAAAGTTTCTCGGCGTTCCGAGTCGAATACCGACGTTTTGGAGGCGTTCCGTCCCCACGCCTTCTGCTTTGGGAATCGCCGCTTCGAGCCGATAATGCATCTTTTCATCAATGCTCTCGCCGCCAGCGCGGGAGGAGGCTTGACCTACATCCGCAACGTGATTCCGCATCTGAGTGCGCGCGACGACTTGAGAATTTCCGTCGTTCTCAGTTCCGATCTTTCACGCGAGTTCCGTTCGTATCGCAAAATCGAGCTGCTCGAGATGAATGGTTCGGTCGGCCGCAGATTCTGGTATGAACAATCGACTCTCCCCAGGACGATTCGAAACGCCAAGGCAGACATTCTGCTTTCGACGGGTAATTTTGCGATCCGCCACTCTCCAGTGCCACAAATTCTTCTATCGCGGAATTCGATCTATCTCTCGCCTGACTACTACCGCGACTTGCTGGCACGGAACGAATATCGCACCTGGATGGAGACTCGACTAAGAGGGATGCTGGCCAGGAAGTCGATTCAGTGGGCCGACGTTACCGTGGCACCCAGCGAAGCCTTTGCCCTCGATCTCGCGAGGTGGAGCAATCGGCGGGTTTTGCCAATTCATCACGGGTTCGACTACGAAGAGTTCACGAGAGACAAGAGCCCGCTTCCGGAAAGCGTTAACCGGGAATTGCTTGCAGCCGAGGGAAGCCTCACGATTCTTTTCGTCAGCCACTATAACTATTACCGGAATTTTGAAACTCTGATTCGTGCGCTGCCGGTCCTACGGCATCGCATGGCAAATCGGTCGATTAAACTTCTGCTGACCTGCAATTTGGCGTCCGGCAAGAACCCGGGAGCCTACCGGACTGAGGCCGCCGCGAGGCTGGTGAAACAACTCGGTGTTTCGGAAATGATCGTCGAACTCGGATCGATCCCGTACCAGCAACTACATAACCTCTACCGGCGAGCCGATGTTTATGTTAGTCCCGCCTATACGGAGACTTTTGCGCATCCGCTGGTAGAAGCCATGGCCAGCGGCATTCCCGTGGTCGCATCTGACATTCCAGTGCATCGCGAGATTTGCGGCGAGGCGGGCATGTATTTTCCGCGATTTAGTCCGGACGATTTAGCGCACGGGGTGACTCAAGTTCTCTCCTCACCGGAAAGCGCGCGTCACATGGCCGATGCAGGCCGCAGGCGATCGCATGAGTTTTCATGGAAAACTCATGTCGAGCGAATATTAGAACTTTGCGATGGGCTGGCGAACCCGGCTGTTCACAAATCCGCGGGAATGATGCAGGCGGCCCCCGGACGGAGCGACTAAAAAATGCTCTCTATGGAAGAGATTATTCGGGAACGGCTCGCGTGCCCGCGAGACAAGTCGCTGCTCCACCTGGATGGCGAGAGCCTCAAATGCGAACGCGGGCATTCCTATCCGATCATCGAGGGCGTCCCGATTCTGCTCGTGTCGGAAGTTGAACAGACCCATATAGAGGGCATGCGGGCGTTGGCGATTGCGGAGAGCGGCGATGCGTCCTCGTTACCGAAATTCAAACTCGGGCCCGATGACATCGATCCGTTCGTGCGCAATGTGATTGGCGCCACCAACGGAAGTCTGTATCAACATCTCGTCGGAAATTTGACCCAGTATCCGATACCCGTCCTCCGACTTCCTCCGGGAAACGGCAAGTTGTTTCTGGAGGTCGGCTGCAATTGGGGACGCTGGTGCATTGCAGCTGCACGCCAGGGCTATCGGCCAATCGGCATCGATCCATCGTTGAAGAGCATTCTCGCTGCGAACCGGGTCGCCCGGCAATTAGGTATCGAGGCCATTTTCCTGGTCGCGGACGGACGTTTCTTGCCGTTCCGAGAAGAGGTTTTTGATCAACTTTTTTCGTACAGTGTTTTGCAGCACCTTTCCAGGGAGAACGTGGCCATCACGTTGACCGAGATACACCGCGTGTTGCGTCCGGCTGCAAGCGCTCTGGTGCAAATGCCCAACGTATTCGGGATACGGTGCCTCTATCATCAAGCCCGACGCGGGTTCCGAGAGGGGCAAGACTTCGAGGTGCGCTATTGGAGACCTTCACAACTGCTTGCTGTCTTCGAACAGAAAATTGGACCGTCGAAACTGAGCGTCGACGGATTTTTCTCACTCAATGTCCAGCCGAGCGACGTTCGGCTGATGCCTGCCAGATATCGAGCGATTGTGCGGACTTCGGAAGTACTGCGCAAGGCCAGTCGTTCCTTGCCTCTGCTCACGAGGGTTGCGGATAGCTTGTACATCGACGCGATGCGAGTGAACTAATCTTGTTTCGGGCTGGCAACTATGGCTTGCGCACCAACCGCCCGCTGACGCTCTCAATCGCCTGTGCCACCAAGCGCACTTGCGCGTCCGTCAGTTCCGGATACACCGGCAGGGCCAGCACTTCTTCAGCCGCTTTCTCCGATTCGGGGAGATCGCCCTTGGAATATCCAAGGTCGGCATAGGCGGGCTGCAGATGCGCCGGCAGAGCGTAATGAACGGCGGTCTGAATGCCTTCTGCCAGAAGCGCCGCCTGTAGTGCATCGCGTTCTTTGCTTCGCACCGAGTACACATGATAGACGTGCCGGGCCCAAGGCATTTCCGCCGGCGTTTCGACGTTCATGTCTGAGAGCAGTTGATTGTAGGTTTGTGCGATTGCCCTGCGCCTTTCGGTCCATTTCTCTAGATGGCGGAGTTTCACCCGCAGGATTGCTCCCTGAAACCCTTCCATCCGGTAGTTGAATCCACGCAGGACGTGGCGATATTTGCCTTCCTGCCCCCAATCCCGCAACCTGCGAATCTGTTTCGCATAGTTTGGATTATTGGTTGTGACGGCTCCGCCTTCGCCGTATGCGCCCAGATTTTTCGCCGGATAAAAGCTGAAACAGCCGATATCTCCGATGCTTCCCGTTGGCCGCCCTTTATACTTTGCTCCGTGCGCCTGGGCTGCATCTTCGATCACGATCAGGTTGTGTCGGCGCGCGATCTCAAGAATTGGATCCATATTGGCGGTCTGCCCATACAGATGCACGGGCAAAATCACCTTCGTTCGAGGCGTAATCGCCGACTCGATCGCCGCGGGATCCATCGTGAACGAGCGTGGATCGATGTCCACCAGTACCGGTCGCGCGCCCGCGTACAGCACGGCAGCAACGCTGGCTACAAACGTGAATGGAACCGTGATAACTTCGTCGCCTGGGCCGACTCCCGCGGCCAGCAACGCGAGATGCAGTGCGCTCGTACCCGAATTGAGCCCGATGCACTCGGAGGCGCCGCAATACGCGGCGAACTCCTGCTCGAAATTCGCAACTTCATGTCCGAGGACGAACTGGCAGCTCTCGAGAACACCGCTAACCGCGGCATCGATTTCGGCCTTGATGCTGCGATACTGCGCCTTCAGATCAAGATATGGTACTTGGACCGGAGAAGCTGTCATTCGAAGTCCTGCATGGAGTCGGAGCCTCAGGCCCACAAACGTCACCGCTCAGAGGCAAGTGCAACAACAATTCGGACGATACAACAGACTCGCATTCAGCGGCAAATTTACCGTTTTCCCGCACGATACATAATAGGAATCCGAATCGCACAGCCAGCGAATTAGTATGATGGAACAGCACCGTTCTCAAACTTTCCACAACATGTGCGGCATTTTCGGAATTGTCGGCTATAACTCGGGAATCCCAGACGGCCTGCTCGAGCGCGGGACGCGATCGCTAGCGCATCGTGGGCCGGATGACCACGGCACCGTGCTGCTGCGCGATTCCGTCGCGGGAGAGACTGAAATCGGTCTCGGAAATCGCCGCCTCGCGATTCTCGATTTATCTCCTCTCGGCCATCAGCCGATGCACGATGCAGAGACAGGCAACTGGATCGTCTACAACGGGGAGACCTACAACTTCAGGGTAGTCCGCACCGAACTGGAAGGGCTGGGAGCGAACTTCGTCAGTCACTCAGACACTGAAGTGATTTTGAAAGCGTATGCACAGTGGGGCGAGCAGTGCCTCACAAAATTCCGAGGAATGTTCGCGTTTGCTCTGTGGGACGCGCAGCGCCGCCGATTGTTTGTCGCGCGAGATCCGATGGGGATCAAGCCTCTCTACTACGTACGGGCTGGTTCATACTTTATCTTCGCGTCCGAAGTCAGATCGATTCTTGGGACAGGGCTCATACCTGCGCGGCTCGATCGCGCCGGGCTGACAAATTACCTCACATTTGGCTCGGCATACGATCCGCTGACGTTAATCGAAGGAATTCGGGCGCTTCCGGCGGGCTGCTTTTTGTTGTGGGAGGACGGGAAGTTAAGCGAGACAGCGTATTGGGATCTGGTCGGTGATCTGGACTCGCCCGCCCAAGCACGTGTTTCGATAAGTCCGGCACAGTTGCAGCGGACTCTGGAAGAAGCGGTTCGGTCGCAACTCGTCAGTGATGTGCCGCTGGGAGTATTTCTATCCGGCGGCATTGACTCCAGCGCGCTGGTAAGCATTCTGAGCTGCGGCGGCGTGACCCCCAGCACGTTTTCCATTGTGTTTCGTGAGGCGGATTTTTCTGAGGCACAGCATTCGCGCGCGGTCGCGGCAAAGTTCCACACCGATCATCACGAGATCACCGTCTCGCAAACGGACGTGTTGGCGGCGATCCCCGATGCGCTGCAGGCGATGGACCTGCCGACCATGGATGGCGTGAATACCTTCTTCGTCTCACGCGAAACCAGAAAGGCCGGCGTGAAGGTCGCGCTTTCGGGACTGGGAGGCGACGAAGTATTCGCCGGATATTCGAACTTTCGAACTGTGCCGAGAATGGAGCGATTCGCGGATTTCTGGAAGCGGGTGCCGCACGCGATCCGTTCTCCGCTGGCCGGCGCATTTGGTGCAGTTGCTCCAGAAAACGATCAGAACCGCAAGTTGGCTGCACTTGCGCGTGAGAACGGCCGCGTACTCCATCCGTATTTCCTGACTCGAATGCTGTTTACTCCGGGGCAGCGGGAATTTCTTCTGCAGAGTGGCGGCCTGAAATCTGACGAAGTAGCTGGTGCTTCGCAACGAGAGGCATTGCGGCGTTCGCTTTCGCTGGATCCGGTGAATCGCGTCTCCTATCTCGAATCGCGCTGTTACATGCTAAATACGCTATTGCGCGATTCCGACTTTATGAGCATGTCACAGGGCTTGGAGGTGCGAGTCCCGCTGATTGATCATGAGCTGGCGAAATCGGTGCTGGCCCTGCCGGGGCGATTGAAGCTGAACGGGACACCCAAGAAACTTCTGGTCGAAGCTCTTGCCGGCTCATTGCCGGATGAAATCGTCCACCGTCCGAAAAGGGGATTCACCTTGCCCTTTGAGCATTGGCTAAGCCAGGAACTCCGTCAGGAGATTGCTCCGATGCTGGAGGCGAAACGAGTCGATCGTGGGCCACTCGGCGGTGTCCTGGCCGGCAGCGGGGTAGAGCGCGTCTGGAACCAATTCCTGGATGGCAAGGTCTCGTGGACGCGTCCTTGGGCGCTCTACGTCCTGCAGAGGTGGTGCGAGATTAATTCTGTGGCGGTTGAGTGAGCGTTGAGTATCAGGCGCTCTTCTTGGCACAGATCAAGAGAAATAGTCCCCAGCGTTTTCCGAACTTCCGCACGAGGCCACGAGGGAAAATCTTCCAGATCAACCGGTAGAACGGCGAGTTAAATTTGGAGGAGGGTTCGTTTAGCAAAAGATCACCCGGGCTGAACACAACGCGAGTTTGGACGTCCTCGAACCCCTCAAATAGAGTCCGCGCTTCGGCAGGAGTATATGTTTTCGTTCCTGGACTCTCGAGATGATCGAAGACAGTCTGCCGAAGTGACTTCCCCCTCAACACTCCGTAGCGTAGCCACAACATAGCGCCAGTGATCGAAGGATGCTGGTAAACCATGATCCGGGCCTCGGCGCCGGGCTTTAGAACCCGGCGCGCTTCTCGAATGCACCGCGCAGTATCCGGGCTGTGATGCATGACTCCGTAGGAATAAACGACATCGAAAGAATCGTCGGGAAAAGGAAGTTGCTCTGCGTCGGCAACTCGCAGGTCCGGTTTGTAGCCCGCTTTGGTGCAGCGTTGCCGGGCGGTCTCGATCGACATCGCGGAAAGATCGACGCCTGTGACATTGGCCCCGGCTTTAAGCCACTCCAGATAATCGGCGCCCATACCGACGCCTACTTCGAGCACTTTCAATCCCCTCGCCTGTGAGAAGTTTGCGAAATCGAAAATGTAGGGTTCGAGCGCGTATCGGGCACGGGTATGTGCCTCAAAATCATCCTTTTCCTGCATGTAGCGGGAGCCGCAGGGTTCGGCGTTCCAAAAATCGCGAACGTCTTCTTTCCGCGCTGCGCTTGAGTTTATAGGCACCATCAAGGAATCAGTATAAACGCGCGGTTGACCTCCGAATCCGTGTTTCCACACGGGCGGCTCGCGGTAAAATGTTCGCAGCCTCTCTATTCCCGATGCCAAAGCTGGAAGAATCCAAACAGGTGCGGAGCGATTCCGCCCCGGCGCTGCTGCCTATCAGTGTGATCATCGCGGCACGAAATGAGGCCCGCAATTTGCCGCGCTGCCTGGAATCACTCAGGAATGTCGGCGAGATTTACGTCATCGACTCGCAAAGCACAGACGGGACGCCAGAGATCGCGCAGAGTTACCGGGCTCATGTTGTGCAATTCCACTATCAGGGCGGGTGGCCCAAGAAGCGCCAGTGGGCGATGGAATCACTGCCGCTGACATACGACTGGATCTTCCTTGTGGATGCCGATGAAGCTCTCACTCCCGAGCTCGAACAGGAAGTCAGAACGGCGATTCAGAATTCGAACTACGACGGCTATTACATCGCCCTCCGCATGTTTTTTCTCGGACGCGAACTGAAGCACTGCGGAGCAAGCTTCTACAAACTCTCGTTGTTCCGCCGCGGCAAAGGACGTTTCGAATGCCGCCTCAAAGACCAGGATCAATCCATGGCGGACATGGAAGTGCACGAGCACATTGTGCTGGATTCCGCGGGCGGCAGCCCGAAGCAGAGAACCGCGGCGCTTCAGTATCCTCTGCTTCATCACAATGTCGAGTCGCTTTCGCGTTACATCCAGAAACATGATGAATACTCGAACTGGGAGGCGCGGGTGTGGCTTCAGGGCGAGGGAAACGTCAAAGATCTAGCGCCTTCTTTTTTCGGTTCCCAGGCCCAGCGCCGCCGCTGGCTGCGCAAAAAATTCTTCACAGTCCCCGGCACTCCTGCTCTCTATTTCCTCTACAAATACATTTTCTGCCTCGGTTTCCTCGATGGCGTTCCGGGATTGATCTACTGCGGCTTGCAGGGCATACAGTTTTTTCACATCAAGGCGAAGATTTACGAATTGAAAACGCAATTGAAGGCTCAGAAGGAAGTGGCGTAACGATGTGCGGCATAAGTGGTCTGGTGAATTGCGGAGATCGGGAAACTCTGGGGCGCATGACCGGAGTGCAGGCGCATCGCGGTCCCGACGACTCCGGCCTGTGGGACCGCAAGTTTACTGACGGATCCTACGTCGGTCTGGGCAGCCGCCGCCTCTCCATTCTCGACCTCTCGCCCGATGGGCACATGCCGATGTGCAACGAGGACCGCACGGTGTGGATCACGTATAACGGAGAGATCTATAACTTTCCGGAACTGCGCCGCGAACTCGAATCCAAGGGCCACGTCTTCCGGTCGCACACCGACACAGAAGTCATCGTTCATCTTTACGAGCAGGAGGGGCCGGATTGCGTCAAGCGGCTAAACGGAATGTTTGCCTTCGCGATTTGCGATCTTCGTTCGGCGACTCCAACGCTGTTCATTGCGCGGGATCATTTCGGCGTCAAACCCTTCTACTACTTCCATGGCGGAGAATCTTTCGCGTTTGCGTCTGAGATTAAAGCCCTGCTGCAGGTGCCCGGCGTCCTGGCTGAACTCGATCCGCAGAGCCTTCACCAATATCTGACTTTCCTCTGGGTGCCCGATCCGAAAACAATGTTCCGGGGGATCCTGAAGCTTCCCGCCGGGCACTACGCGATTTTCCGCAATGGCCAGCTCGAGCTGAAGCAATATTGGGATCTCGCATTTCCACCCGAGGATCAGGAATACGCCCGATCCGAGGAGGATCTGGTTGATGAAGTGCGCGAGCGCTTCCGGTCTTCGGTGAAAGCGCAGATGATCAGTGATGTTCCGATCGGCGCATTCCTCAGCGCGGGGCTCGATTCGTCGTCCATCGTTGCCATGATGCGGAAGTCGTCGAACCAGACGGTTCGGACCTACACAATTACGTTTCCGCGAAAGTACCGGGTGGGTGAGACGGCTCTCGACGATCCTGAAGTCGCTACTCGGCTGGCGCAGCATCTAGGCTGCGAGAATCAACGCATCGTCGTAGAGCCGGACGTTACTGAGCTGCTACCCCGGTTGGTTTGGCACATGGATGAACCCACCGCCGACCCGGCCATCATCACCGCCTATCTGGTGTGCCGGGAGGCGCGCAAACAAGCAACCGTGCTTTTGTCAGGCGTCGGTGGGGACGAACTCTTCGCAGGCTATCGCAAGCACGTCGCGCATTACTGGGCCGAAGCGTACGGGCGAGTACCGTCTCCGCTTCGCCGTGGCGCTCAGGGTGTTCTGGATCTCGTCCCAAGCCTGCGTGGGACTGCCCTCAAGGGACAGGTGCGGCTGGCGAAGAAGATGGCGCGCAGCGCGTCCCTTGATCCGGTCGATCGCTTCATCCGAAATTGCACTTACCTCGATGACGCTCAAAAGTCTGGTCTGTACTCGCCAGAATTCGCGGCCCAGGCTGGCGCGAGCGATCCCGCCGAACGGCATCGCGCCGCTTTTGCTTCGGTGCAGGATGCGGATTTTCTTCATCAGATGCTCTATCTCGATACGAAAATCTTCATGGCCACGTTGAATCTCACCTACAACGACAAGATGAGCATGGCATCGTCGGTGGAAGTGCGGGTTCCATTCCTCGATCGCGAATTGGCGGAGTTTGTGGCCTGGAACGTCCCGCCGAACCTAAAGCTGAAAGGGAAGCTCCGGCCCACCACGAAGTATATTTTTCGCCGGGCTATGCACGACATTCTGCCGCGGGAAGTGTTGCAACAACCGAAGGCTGGATTCGCGGCTCCGGTAGACTATTGGTTGGCAAACGATCTCAAAGAAATGGTGGGCGATCTGCTTTCACCGTCGCAGGTGCAGAGGCGGGGACTATTCCGTTTCTCGCCGGTGGAGCGGTTTATCGATGAGCATCGCACGGGACGTCACGACTGGTCGATGCAGCTTTGGCAGTTGCTGACGCTCGAGTTGTGGATGCAAACATTTCTGGATGGCGGAGCGAGCAAGTTCGAAGCGGAGATCCTTCAGCCCCGGCAAGTTGCTACTGCATGAAACAGGTCCTCCAACACGCCCGCACGGGTGAGATCACAGTCGAAGACGTTCCGGCGCCGCAGCTTCTGCCGGGGTGCGTGCTGGTGCGGATTGCCGCTTCGATTGTTTCGGCGGGCACGGAGCGGGCCTCCGCGGAATTTGCCCGCAAGAGCCTGCTCCAAAAGGCGAAGTCGCGCCCCGATCTCGTCCGCGATGTCGTCGCGAAAGTACAGCGTGACGGAATATTTTCGGCACTACAAACTGTCCGCAGCCGCCTTGACCAGCCACAGAATCCCGGTTACAGCAGCGCCGGAACCGTGATCGCAGTGGGCGAAGGCATTACCGATATTCAGCCGGGCGATCGCGTTGCCTGCGCAGGCGCGGGCTTCGCCGTGCATGCGGAAATCGCCTGCGTGCCACGCTTGCTGGTCGCGAAGATTCCCGCGCCGCAGAGTGGGATGGCAGTCGTTCCCTTCGAAGAAGCGGCGTTCGCGACGCTGGGCGCAGTTGCCCTTCACGGAATCCGGACGGCCGAAGTGAAGTTGGGAGACCTCGTTGCTGTGATCGGCCTCGGCTTGATGGGCCAGATCACGATTCAGCTGCTCAAGGCAGCAGGATGTCGGGTCGTGGGTATGGACATCGATCCCTCTCGGGCGGAGTTAGCACAGCAACTCGGCGCGGAAGCAGTGTCGAGTTCATCCGCGTCATTTCGCGACTTGTGTGTTGAGATTTCGAATGGAGTCGGCGCAGATTCTGTCCTGATCACCGCCGAGACTCCCAGCAGCGAACCGGTCAATCTGGCGGGAGCGACCGCGCGTGACCGCGCCATCGTGGTCGCTGTTGGCACAGTTGGAATCGACATCGAACGCAAAGCGTATTACGAGAAGGAACTCGACTTCCGCATTTCACGCTCGTATGGGCCGGGCCGCTACGACGCGGCTTATGAGCAGAAGGGACGCGATTATCCCATCGGCTATGTGCGCTGGACTGAGACCCGCAATATGGAAGCGTTCTTGCGTATGCTTGCCGAAGGGAAGATCGACGTTGGAGCTCTGATTACTCACCGCTTTCCGATCGAACGCGCACAAGCCGCGTATGAACTGATCAGCGGGCGCTCGAAGGAGCGTTTTCTCGGAGTCGTGGTCGAGTATCCCGAGCACGCAAATGATTCACGCACCCTCACGCTGGTTCACGATTCTCGCAGGCGCGACACGGCGCGGAACTCGACTGGCGCGCTTTGCATTGGTCTACTCGGCGCAGGTGGTTTCGCGACTTCGACGCTGATTCCTGCGATCAAAGCCTCATCCCATACGAGGCTGGTCGCAGCTTGTGCGGCAACCGGATCGCACGCGCAATACGCGGCGCGTAAGTTCGAGTTTCAGAGCAGTACGACGGATGAGGCCGAGGTGATCCGCAATCCTGAAATTAATACTGTCGTGGTTGCGACGCGGCACCATCTGCACGCGAAGCAGGTTGTGGCCGCACTCGGCGCAGGGAAGAACACCTTCTGTGAGAAGCCGCTTTGTTTGTCGGAACCCGAACTGCGCTCGATTGTAGCGGCCTATGAAAAAGAGGCTTCAGAAGGGCAGCCATTGCTCATGGTCGGATTCAACCGCCGCTTCGCGCCGATGGCGGCTCAAATGAAGTCGTTTCTCTCGAATATTTCCGAACCGTTGGCCTTGCATTACCGCATCAACGCTGGTCATCTGCCTCCCGATCACTGGGTCAACGATCGCGAGCAGGGTGGCGGTCGCATTATTGGTGAGGTTTGCCATTTTGTCGATCTATTGATGTTCCTTGCCGGCTCGCCGATCGTTGAGGTCGAAGGTCAAGCGGTCGGCAGTTTGTCGCGCTACGCCGGCGATAACGTTCTGATCTCGCTCCGATTCGCAAATGGTTCTCAAGGCATGGTCAGCTATCTGGCGAATGGCGACCGCTCGTTTTCGAAGGAGAGGATCGAAGTTTTCGGCGGAGGTTCGGCCGCCGTTCTGGAAGACTTTCGGCACATGGAACTGGTCCGCGGAGGGCGCAAACAAGTTGTTCGCTCGCGTTTCCGCCAGGACAAGGGGCATCGCAATGAATGGGCGGCGTTCGAGCAGGCTGTGCAACGAGGCACCGAATCGCCGATTCCCTTTGAAGAGATTGTCTGCGCGACGCTGGCGACGTTTCGCATTGAAGAATCGCTGGCAACCGGGGAGCGCGTTGCCGTCGACGCGGCTTCGTTCATGAAAACAGCGCACAATCTGGATTCCACTCTGGACGAATGATCCGACATCGAACGAAATTCCACAGGAGAAAACCTGGTCAATGCTGATTTTGGGCCTCAATATGTTTCACGCCGACGCCTCGGCCGCGATTGTGGTCGATGGAGAGGTGAAGTTTGCAATTGCGGAGGAGCGTCTTAACCGCCACAAACATTTCGGTGGATTCCCCGCGCTGGCAGTAAAAGCCTGTCTGGATGCCGTAGGAGCGAAGATCACGGACGTCGACCATGTCGCAGTGGGCCAGGACAGCGATGCGAACCTGATCAGGAAGGTTCAGTACGCGCTCAGCAATCCGGCTAAGATTCTCAACTTCATTAAGCTGCGCCAGCGCAAAGAGGAGATGCGCGACGTGCGATCGCTGCTCTCGAAAGCGCTCGATGTCGATCGCGAGCAGTTGAAATTTCAAGAGCATCATCTGGAACATCACATCGCTCACATCGCCAGCGCCTATTACTGCTCCCCGTGGGAGAAGGCTGCGGGCTTCAGTTATGACGGCTCCGGTGATTTCGTTTCGACCATGATGGCGCGCTGCGAAGGGAATGACATCGATGTCCTCGATCGCGTGTTTCTCCCTCACTCGCTGGGCGGCTTTTACACGATGATCTGCGAATTCATCGGCTACACGAAATATGGCGATGAAGGCAAAGTGATGGGACTGGCGCCGTACGGAAAAGATACCTATTGCGAGCAGATCGCCAAAATCGTCACGCCAAAAAATGACGGATTCCTTTTGGATCTCGGGTATTTCAAGCCGCTTGGCAGCAATCAGGGAATGCAGGTTCTCGCGGATGGAACCGTGAAGCTTGCCCGCCACTATTCCGCGCGCATGGAAAAATTGTTTGGTGAGCCCCGCAAGCCTCACACGGAAATCGCCCAGCGTGACATGGATCTCGCTTTCGCCATGCAGCACCGCTTCGAAGAGATATTCTTCCATCTGCTAAACCAGTTGCACACGCGTGTTCCGCGGGCCGAACTCGCCATGGCTGGAGGCTGCGCGCTAAACAGCGTGGCTAACGGAAAGCTTTTCGACCGCACACCGTTCCGCCAGACGTATATCCAACCTGCCGCGGGCGATGAGGGTCTCGCCATTGGCGCCGCTCTGCATACTTATCATTCAGTGCTCAAGCAAGCGCGTCGGCATGAGCTCAAGAATTCTTATCTCGGCCCGGAATTCTCCGAATCGCGAATTCAATCCGCTCTACAGGCTGCCGGACTGCGCGGGCGGAGACTCGAGCGCGGCACTCTTCTGGAAGAAACGGCCGAGCAGATCGCGGCCGGAAATGTCGTCGGATGGTTTCAGGGCCGCATGGAGTGGGGACCTCGCGCGCTCGGCAATCGATCGATCGTCGCTCATCCCGGACTTCCCAACATGAAGGACGTGCTCAACGCCCGCATCAAGCACCGGGAATGGTTCCGTCCGTTCGCGCCCTCGATTCTGGCCGATTACCAGCATGAGTACTTCGAGCACGATCATCCGTCTCCGTTCATGCTGCACGTTTATAAGATCCGGCCGGAGAAACGGAAAGTTCTATGCGCGGTGAATCACGTCGACGATACCGGCCGGCTGCAGACGGTTACGCGCGAAGAGAATCCTCTCTATTACGATCTGATCTCTGCGTTTCATCGCAAGACGGGGATACCGGTCATCCTCAACACGAGTTTTAACGAGAACGAGCCGATCGTCTGTACACCAGAGGAAGCAATCGACTGTTTCAGGCGCACACGCATGGACGTGCTGGCCATCGGTCCCTTTTTCGTAACGAAGGCGGATGGAAATGGCGAGATGGTAGACGCAACGTCTCAGAGCGGGCGAGGGAGTGCATAGCAAATCGACACACCGCGGATCGCTCAGTGAATCAACGCTCCCGTGGCTGCAACAAGCACTCCGACCACTCCGAGCCCCATACCAAGCCACCAGTAGACTTTCCGGCCCGAGAGCAGCGTTATGGATGTGATCACCAGGCCGATTTCCAGAAAAACCTCGGCCAGATCGTAGCGATCAGCGCGGTTTCTCTCCATTGCAACTTCCGCTTCGAGTTTGCGCGCCTCCGTGTCCAGTTCCGTCTGTTCGCCTTTATAGCGCACCGCCTCTCCGGTGTACTTGTCCCGCATTTTTGCGAGCGATGCCGCGTCCGACGTGGGTTGCACAGCGGTCATGTCTACAAAAAACTCATCCAGGTGCCGGCGAAAATTCTTTGCCTGATAGAACGCCCACTGGTCGGTAGCTTTGGATTGCAGAACAACCTCTTCGGTGTGCGCGCGATGTCCGAGCAGCGACACGACCGCCACGAGCACGGCGAGGACGGCCATCGTTACTGAAACCGGCGCGAGTGTGGGATTCTCTTTCGCGTGTTCGGCGTGTTCTTTCAATTCGGTTAGCTCTTCCGGCATGTCGTCATTCCCCCATGACTTTTACGATGACGCGTTTATCGCGTTGCCCGTCGAATTCCGCGTAGAAAATCCTCTGCCACGGCCCGAGGTCAAGCCTGCCTGCCGTGATTGGCACAATCACTTCATGGTGAATCAGGAGCGCCTTGAGATGCGAATCGCCGTTGTCCTCGCCGGTGTCATGATGTTTGTAGTTCTGACGAAACGGAGCCAGGTGCTCGAGCCACCGATCGATATCTTCGATCAGCCCGGTCTCGTTGTCATTCACATACACGCCGGCGGTAATGTGCATCGCCGAGACCAGCACCATGCCTTCGCGTACTCCGCTCCTGCGCATGATCTCCTCCACTTGCGGCGTGATGTGGACGTACGCACGATGTGTCTTGGTATGAAACTTCAAATATTCCGTTAGAGTTTTCATGGAAACAAATCCTGGGTATAGATGCGATGTCCTAAAGCAAAACGCCGGCGATCTTGCCGCTAGCGATCAGATCCGAAAGTCGCGCGACATCTGGATACATGACTCGATCATGCTGCATGGTCGGGCAGACGGCGCGGATCCGGGCATGTGCCTGTTGACCGCTCTTCGAACTCTTCAGCGGCGCCATAAAATCGAGGGCCTGGGCCACCGTCATCGCCTCGATCGCCAGCACGTTGCGCGTATTCTCGACGATCCGCCGCAACTTGAGAGCCGCTGTCATGCCCATCGAGACATAGTCTTCTTTGTTGCCTGAGGTCGTGATTGAATCAACCGATGCAGGATGAGCCAGCACTTTGTTCTCGCTGACGAGCGCCGCCGCGGTGACTTGCAGCATCATGAATCCTGAATTCAGGCCGGCGCCGGGAGCGAGAAAAGGTGGCAATCCTTCACTCAGCGACGGATTCACGAGACGTTCAATTCGGCGTTCGCTGATGCCTGCCAAGGCGCTGAGCGCAATCGCCAGAAAATCCAGGGCAAAGGCCAGCGGCTCTCCGTGAAAATTCCCGCCGGAAATCACGTCGCCTTCGGCGTCATTCGGATTCGTAATAAAGACCAGCGGATTGTCGACCGCCGAGTTCGCCTCGATTTCGAAGACGCTGCGGCAATGTTCGACCGTGTCGCGGACTGCTCCATGCACTTGCGGGATGCAACGCAGAGAATAGGCATCCTGCACGCGCCCGCAGGTGCGATGCGATTCGCGAATCTGGCTGCCTTCCAGCATGTGCCGCAGATTGGCCGCACTCTTGATTTGCCCGCTGTGCGGACGTGCTTTATGAATTCGTTCATCGAAAGCTGCGTCAGTTCCCTTGAGCGCGTCGCACGACAAGCCGCCAAGCACGTCGGCGGTATCCACCAGCGTTTCCGCGGCCAGCAGCGCGAGCGTTCCAACGGAAAGCATCGCCTGCGTGCCATTGATGAGGGAAATCGTCTCTTTCGACTCGAGCACCAGCGGCTTCACCTGGGCGCGCTTCAGGGCTTGCGCGCTCGAGACGCGTGCGTTGTTCTCATCGAAGCACTCGCCTTCTCCGATCAGAGCCAGAGCCAGATGCGCGAGGGGGGCGAGATCTCCGCTCGCTCCGACGCTGCCTTGCGAGGGGACGACCGGCGTCACCCCACGATTGAGCACCTCGCAAAGTGTGTCGATGACAATACCCCGCACGCCCGAGTGGCCCTTGGCCAGGGAGTTGGCGCGCAAGAGCATCATCGCGCGGGTCTCGGCCGCCGAAAGCGGAGTTCCCACACCGACCGCGTGCGAGCGCACCAGGTTGACTTGCAGTTCCCGGATCTGGTCTCCCGCGATGCGGACGTCGCTCAATTTGCCTACGCCAGTTGTGATTGCATAGGCGACTTTGTTTCCGGCAACAATTTCGTCGACGACAGCGCGCGCGCGGTTGACCGCTTCCCTTGCGTCAGGCGCCAGCAGAACGGGGCGGCGTTCGACCGCGACCTCGCGCACCGCCTCCAGCGTAAGATCGTTTCCTGAGATGTGAAGTGCGTTCAAGGTAGTCTCGATTATGTTTATCGTCCCAGTGCTGCGCGGAAAACGTTCAAGTACTTAGGCGGCAATCCGGCAATCTTCATGTTCGAATCGGTCACGATGTGCGTGGTTTCGCCCTCTGCCAGCAACGTCCCATCCGTGGCGCGAGTCAACTCATACGCGAAGACGATTACAGACTCGCGCACAGCTTTGAGTATTGTTCGCACGATCACCTCTTCGTCGTAGAACACGGGAGCGCGGTACCGGCACTTGGCCTCGCCGACTGCGATATACCGGCCATCCTCGCGCTCCATGTCGCGGTATGAGAATCCCAACTGACGAAGTAATTCGACGCGTCCCACCTCAAACCAGATGAGATGGTTCGAGTGATACACGACTCCCATCTGATCGGTTTCGGCATAGCGTACGCGAAGCCTCGTTTCATTCATCGCACGATGGTTGTTATTGGAGGTCATTTCCCCGTCCACACCGGTTTGCGCTTCTCGAGAAACGACGAGATTCCTTCGCGGAAGTCCGCTGTGGTCCGGATGGCGGCGTTCTCGCGGACGGCGGCATCGATTTGTAAATCGAGTTCAGCTTTCGCATGGTCGTTGAGCAGTTTCTTGGTGGCGCGAAGCGAGGCCGGGCTGTTCTGCAGCAACATGCCAGCGAGTTCTCGCGCGCGACTCATCAAGTTGTCCGCCGTCACTATTTCGCTGATCAGTCCCATGCGCAGCGCTTCATCGGCTCCGAAAAGTCTGCCGGTCAGTAGCAGGTCCCGCGCCTGCTTTTCGCCCACCTGACGTAATAGGAATGTGGAGACGATCGCCGGAACAAATCCTATCCGCGCCTCCGTATATCCGAACTTCGCTTCTCGAACCGCCAAGGTGAAGTCGCACAGCAGAGCCAGACCCGCGCCGCCGGCAATCGCCGGGCCGTTTACCGCAGCGATCGTCACCTTTGGAAACTCATAGAGCGAGCGAAAGAGCCGCACCATGGTTTCGGAATCCTGCAGGTTCTGTTCCGGCGTTCGTCCCAGCAGAGCCTTGAGATTCTCCAGGTCCATGCCGGAACAAAATGCTTTGCCGGCGCCGGTGAGAATCAGAATGATTGCGTCAGATTTCGCGACATCATCGAGAGCGCGAAGCAGGTCATCGATCAGTGCGAAGCTGATCGCGTTGCGCTTGTCCGGGCGGTTCAGGGTTATCGCTGCCACCGGACCTTCGTGTGCGAGTTGAATCGTGTTATAGCTCATGCCAGGGAACCGCGAAACGACCGCCTATGCCGAATTAACTTGTTCGTAGAATTTTATTCATCGAGGGGAATGTGAGCTAGTCGGCTGCGTGCGACTCCGAAAATTTCGCCGCGATCCCCCCGGTCGCCTTCAGAAGAGTATCGAGTGGCTTGAGTGTTGGCAACTCCGCGCGACGCTGGCGAAGCGATTCCAGGACCTTCTCGGTTGGGATATTTCCAACCAAGGCATCCTGGGCAAAGGGACATCCGCCGAGTCCTCCCAGCGCCGAATCGAATCTGCGGCAGCCTGCATCGTACGCGGCAAGGACTTTCTCAGCGGCCTCAGCGGGACGGCTGTGCAGGTGCACCCCAATTTCAAGGTAATCGTACCTGGTCAGAACGCCGCCCATCACTTCCCCGATCTGCTGCGGAGTAGCCATGCCCACGGTGTCGGCGAGCGAGATCATGTGCAGATTCTCGGCCTCCAGCAGTTCGACCGCATCCAGGAGTTCGTCGACACTCCACGAATCGCCATAGGGATTGCCGAACGCCATCGAGATATAAACAACGACGTTGAGTCCAGCATCGTCCGCCTTCTTCTGGACCTTTTCCAACTCGTCGAGGGCATCTTCCGGAGACTGGTTCTGATTCTTGCGGAGAAACGTTTCCGAAATCGAATAGGGAAATCCGAGAGTCGAAACCGCATTCGTGTCGATCGCCCGCTGCGCTCCTTTTTCATTGACGACGATTCCAATGATCTCCACGTCGTCCGGCGGATCGAGTTCCTTCAGCACCTCTTCGGAATCGGCCATCTGTGGCACAGCTTTCGGCGACACAAATGACGCCGCGTCGATGTGCTTGAATCCGGTGCTGATCAAGGCTCTGAGATAGTCGGCCTTGAGATCGGGGGGAATGATTCCCTTGAGCCCCTGCCACGCATCTCGAGGGCATTCGATGAGTTTGATTGGCGTGCTCATGCGCTGTGGTAAATGAAGCTTACGTTTGCAGCACTCCCACCTTGAATTCGGCCACGTCGGGATTGAGGGCCGCCGCTTCCAGCGCTTCCGTGATGGCCTCGCGCGTTTCCATCGGATCGATAATCTTGTCGATCCACAATCGCGCGGCCCCGTAGCGCGGATCCGTCTGTTCATCATAAGTGTGCTTCACCGATTCGTAGAGCTCTTTGCGTTCTTCTTCGCTCAGTTTCTTTCCGCCACGCTCCAGTTGCTTGACTTTAATTTCGACCAGAGTGCCTGCCGCCGAATCTCCACTCATCACCGCATAGCGCGCGGTCGGCCACGCGAACACAAATCTCGGATCGTAAGCCTTTCCGCACATCGCGTAATGCCCGGCGCCGAATGATCCGCCGACAATGACCGTAACCTTCGGCACAACGGAATTCGACACGGCATTGACCATCTTCGCGCCGGCCTTGATAATGCCGCTCCACTCCGCATCACGTCCGACCATGAATCCATTCACATCGTGGAAAAAGACCAGCGGGATCAGATTCTGGTTGCAGTCCATGATGAAACGCGACGCCTTTTCGGCCGATTCGGTGTAGATCACCCCGCCGAATTCAACCCGCTTGTGACCCTCATGATCCGTCTGCTGTGCGTGCAATTTCTGATTCGCGACAATGCCGACGGCGAATCCGCCAATGCGTCCATAGCCGCAGATCAGCGTCTTTCCATATTCCGGTTTGTATTCGTCGAAGCGGCTGCCATCGAGCACGCGCGCCAGGATTTCCTTCATGTCATAGGGACGCGCGGGCGATGGATCATAGATTCCGTAAATTTCCTCGACCGCCAGCGCCGGTTCCACGGGTTTCTTCCGGTCCCATGGGGAAAGTCGACGATATCCCCACTTCTCCACGATCGAACGAATACGCGCGATGCAAGCCTGATCATTCGCCTCGCGGAAATCAACCGTGCCGCTGATTGAAGAATGCATGACCGACCCGCCCAGATCTTCGGCGGAAACTTTCTGTCCGATCGCAGCCTGAACCAGCGCCGGGCCTGCGAGAAATAATCCGCTGCCGTCGGTCATAAGCACGTGATCGCACATGACCGGCAAGTATCCTCCGCCCGCGACGCACATGCCCATGATGGCCGCGACTTGCGGAATTCCAAGCGCCGACATGACTGCGTTATTGCGAAATACGCGTCCGAAATCGTCGGTATCAGGAAAGACGTCTTCCTGCAATGGCAGAAATACTCCTGCGGAATCGACCAGATAGATCGTCGGAATGCGATTTTCTATCGCGATGTTCTGCGCTCTTATGACTTTCTTCGACGTCATCGGGAAAAATGCGCCGGCCTTTACCGTAGCGTCGTTGGCGATGATCATCACCAGTCGCGTCTGCACCCGCGCCAAGCCAGTGATGACACCCGCCGACGGAGCCCCGCCCCACTCCTCATACATCCCGTACGCGGCATACTGGCCCAGTTCGAAAAATGAGTCCGGATCCGCCAGTAGCCCAATGCGTTCCCGCGCCGTCAACCGTCCCTTCGAATGTTGACTATCGATAGCTTTGGTGCCACCGCCTTCGCAGATCTTCTCGCCTTCGTTTCGAACCTGCGACATCAGGTCGGCGAGAAAACGCATGTTGGCTTCAAATCGCGGCGACGTGGGATCGACTTTTGTATGCAGCACGTCTCCGGGCGCGGAGGAATTCATCGGAAGGGTTTCGTTACGATTGGCCATGAATCGAACCAGTGGACCAACTACGGTATACCAGCCGGGCAGAGCCGCGCAATCGAGCGGAGTCCCCAGACCATTTAGCTCGTCAGAATGCGGATTGCCTCGGCAACAGGGTTCTCCGCAATCGCATCGACCAGACCAATGCGAAGTGCGCGCGGCGCATCGACTTTCTCCGCGGCAACAAACATTTCCAGTGCGCGTCCTTTTCCAATCAGCCGCGGCAGGCGCTGTGTGCCTCCCCAGCCGGTGATCAAGCCCAGCGCCGCGCCCCGGTGCCCGAACATGGTGTGCGGTGAAGCAATTCTGCAGTGGCAAGCGAGCGCCAGGTCGAGGCCGCCGCCCATGCAGTATCCGGAAATCGCCGCGCACGCGGGAGCGGGGAAGTTTTGAATAGCGGACATCAGCGCCTGCCCCATTCTGGAGAATTCCAGCGCGCTCACCCCATCGAGCGCGGAGATTTCGGATAAATCAGCGCCGACGGAGAAATATCGCTCTGAACCCGTGACTATCAGCGGAAGAGTCCGTTCCGTGAGTCCTGCAATCGCCGAAGTCAATCCGAGTATGCACTCACGCGTCAGACGATTCGTTCCATCCGGCGACTCGAGCCGCAGGATATGCACGCCCGCCTGCGACTGCACGCGATAAGTTGTCGCTGTCACGGAGATTGGTAACTTCAAGAAGTGCGTTCGATCCACTCGGCCAGCCGGCAGCCATCTTCTTCCAGCAGAAAAGTTCCCACGCCGAAACACTCGCCCACAATGCGGTGCGACTCCGGATCGCGAACCGCACGCGGAATCCATTGCTGCCCCACCCGATATTGCGAAGCCGTGAACCAGCGCTGCGGCAAAACTTCTACCAGCCCCGCGTGCAGGTAGGCTACGAAAAGTGCAAATGCTGGATCGTCGTTCGACATCGCTTTGTAGCTGGACGGCAAGATCAGTTCGTCAACCGCCTCAAACTCTGCCGGGACTTGGATCTTATGTGTGCCCGCGCCGAGCGACAGAGGAATTTCGAATTCCGCAACCGGCGGCGTCACGGCATACATGCGTTCCGACGATTGCTTGAACCATCCGGCCACCTCGGCCAGATCAAACGACTTCAGCTGATCGGAATCGAAACATACGAGCCGCAGATTGCGCCCTTCGGGGCACCAGATTCCAACCAAGTGAGGCGGAACAAGAAACGGCCGGCAATAGGTGTTGAGAGCGAGACGGATCTTGTCTTGTTCCTGCTCCAACCCAAGCGTCACCAGGTGAGCGATCGGTCCGTCCGTTCCATGGTGAGTCCACGTAAAGCGCTGTCCGGAAAGCGCGCGAAAGGAAGGGAAAGTCTCCCAATACCACGGGGCCGGGCCTACCGCTTCCGAGAGGATCTTTCTAACGCGCTGCGCGTCGACGTGCCCCATCACCCGACCGCAGGCACGCCGGGGCCTTTTACGTGCGTGCGGATGAACTGCACAATATCGTCCATGGCTGTGCCGGGCTGAAAAATTGCGGCGACGCCGGCTTTCTTGAGGCCGTCGATGTCCTGATCAGGAATAATTCCGCCGACGAGCACCAGCACGTCGTCCATTTTGTTCTTTCGCAGCAGGTCCATGACGCGCGGCACAATGGCGTTGTGCGCCCCTGAAAGAATCGACAGGCCGATGACCTGCACATCCTCTTGCAATGCCGCAGTCACGATCATTTCCGGCGTCTGGCGCAGCCCGGTGTAGATCACTTCCATGCCCGCGTCGCGCAGGGCGCGGGC
>Ga0070735_10000519_pt1 | contig 41412 bp, 30 predicted proteins | sample Coa_R1_FD_66443 | JGI IMG/M metagenome (GOLD analysis project Ga0070735, IMG submission 66443) | Surface soil microbial communities from Centralia Pennsylvania, which are recovering from an underground coalmine fire - Coalmine... | ecosystem: Environmental > Terrestrial > Soil > Unclassified ... | reverse complement strand
GGTGGCCTTCGTCTTTCTGGCAATGTTCATCCGCTGGCCGGAGACCGGGACGCTGACCGCTATTTTCCTGCTTTATACCAACATCGCCGTCCTGGCCATGCGGCCGGCCCTCGGAGACGACGGTGCCGGCGGCCCTCGCACCGTGGTGGCTTTGGCGGCGCTATGGCTGATCATGGGCGGGACTCTCGCCTACCAGGTCCTGGTGCGCAAGCAGACACTGGTGATCGATCGCGGATTCATGCTGATGTTGGCCTTCCTGGCCGCGGTCCTGATTTCCGCGCTGTTCGCCAGAGATTCGCAGCTGATCGGAAAATATGTCGGCGATTATTTAATCGAGGGCGTGACGCTGTATTTCCTGGTGATCAATGTGATTCGCGGCTACGCCACGCTGCGGCGGGTCACCTGGGTCTTGTTGCTGGCCGGAGTGCTGATGTCGTCGTTCTCCGTCCTGCAAAAGGTGACCCACACCGAAGACAACACGTATGGGGGATTCGCGCAATTGGATCGCGGACCGGAACACAGCCGGGCGGAACAAGAAACGATTCAGAGGCAGCGAGCGGCTCACGCCGTTGGCTCGGGTGGAGAACTGGTTGGGGAGGCGCGATCGGGCGGACCGGTCAACGCTTCCAACGAGTACGCCGGGATCTTAATCGTGCTCCTGCCGTTAGCCGTCATGCGATTCCGAACCGAGAAATCGCGCGCCCTGCGAGCGATGGCCCTTCTGGCCGCCGGCCTGATTTTTGCCGCGCTTCTCCTTACGCTGTCGCGAGGCACTCTTCTGGCCGCCGTGGCCGTGGTGATGCTGATGACTTTCGCGGGGCTGATCAAGACCCGCCAACTTCTTGTTGCGGTGGGCGCCGCCGCTCTGCTGATCGTGGTATTCCAGCCCACCGTCATCACGCGCATGCTGACGCTCGGGCGCATCCATTCTCTGTTCTCCGGACAGGATGAAAGCGGAAAGACTCCGGACAGTTCCGTGGTGCTGCGCTATGAGCTGGACGTCGCGGCATGGCGCGTATTTCTCGATCATCCCTTGCTGGGGGTCGGCCCGAACCAGTTTGCCACCTACTACTCGATCAACTATGTGAATCGCGTCGGGCTGCAGCCGTTGGAGAAGGGCTACCAGGCCCACAACCTCTACTTCCAGGCGCTGGCGGAGACCGGGGTGATCGGCTTCACCTGCTTCGTTTCGATCATGGCCACGATCATGTGGGGATTATGGAAAGCGCGGCGCCGGGTGGCACGCAACCAAACTGAGCTTTCACTGACCGCTGCCGGTTTTTTCTTTTCCCTCACAGCGCTCTCCCTGTTCTCAATTTTCAGCCACTTGATCGATCAGCGATATTTCTGGCTGATGTTCGCGCTATCCAGCGCGGCTACGCGAATCATCTTGAATCGCTCCGGTGAACTGTCCGCGGAGAGTCTCTCGACTGCGGGCACGGCTTCGTTCGCCTGGACGCAACCCGGCGAAGCCGACGGGCTTCCAGACCTTGGCGGACCGCAGGCGAGTGAATGGTGACTCACAATATGCTCCGCATCCTCGCCTACCATCGGATCGCTGAACTCGAGGAAACTCCCGCCGGCGCCTGCCCCAATATCAGCGCGACGCCGAAAGGATTTCTGCGCCAGGCGCAGCATCTGGCCGGTCATTACCGATGTGTTTCGATGCCCGAGGTGCTGGACGCGATTGAGCGAAACCGCCCGCTTCCCAAACGCGCCGTCCTGATCACCTTCGATGACGCATACCGCGATTTCGCGGAGGTTGCCTGGCCGATTCTCCGGCAATTCCGGCTCCCGGCCACACTGTTTGTTCCGACAGCCTATCCGGACCGGCCGGAATTGGCGTTCTGGTGGGACCGGTTGTACCAGGCATTCGTGGGCACGGCTCAAACCGTCTTGCGAAAGTCGCCGCTTGGCGCGCTTGCGCTTGCGACGCCCGATCAGAAGCGCCGTGCGTTGCTCGCGCTGGTTCAGCGAGTGCCGACGATGGCGTTCGATGAGGCGATGGAATTGGTGAACGCCGTTTGCGACCAACTGGTCGAAGGACCGCCACGCGGCGCTGACGTACTCAGCTGGAATCAACTGCGCGAATTGGCCAGAGACGGAGTGACCCTCGGCTCGCATACGCGCACCCATCCCATCATGACGCAGATACCGGCGGACCGGGTTCGCAGCGAGATTTCAGGATCGCAGCAGGATCTGAAAAGAGAGATCGGAATGGCTTTGCCGATCTTTTGTTATCCCAACGGCGATCAAAATGACAACGTGAGGGAAATTCTGCGGGCCGAGGGCATCTCACTCGGCTTCACGGTCCTTTCCGGAGAAAATCGGCTGGATTCTGCGGACCTCCTGCGGCTGAACCGTACCTGCATCTGGCCGCGAACTTCTCTGCCTGTGTTCTGGATGCGGCTGCAGCGGGCCGGACTTCATCTCGATTCGTGGCGCCAGAAACTGCAAAGTCCCGTGGTCACACACCCCTCGGCGCGGACGGAAATCAGCTTTGAATAAACTGGAAATTCAGGAAGCTCCTCCGATTTCGGCGGATCGCCGCGCCCCTGCCGCGCGGGTCGCTTACATTGTGTCGGGCTTTCCGACGCTTTACGAAACGTTCGTCCTGTATGACATGCAGGTGATGGAAGAACTGGGCGTGGCCGTGGATTTGTATCCGCTTCGCCGGATGTACCCGCGGATCAGCCACCCGGAAGCGCAGCGGTGGGAGGATCGCGCTCATTTCCACCCGTATCTCTCATGGGAAATCCTTCGCGCGCAGTCGCGCGCTATTCGCAGCAACGCGCGCGGATATTTCAAGCTCTGGGCGGAAGTCTTGCGCGGCACTTGGGGTAGCGCGAATTATTTTCTGGGCGCCATGGCGATCTTTCCGAAAGCCGTGCTTTTCGCGGAAAAAATGAGCAGGGACGGAGTCGCGCACGTGCACGCCCATTTCGCCAATCATCCGGCAGTCGCGGCGCTCGTCATTCACCGCCTGACGGGCATTCCCTTCAGCTTCACCGCGCGCGGTTCAGATGTGCTGCTCGACCAGCATATGCTGAAGAGGAAAGTAGACGCCGCGGAATTTTCGGTGGCAGTTTCTTCCGACCTCAAACGCGTCATGGTCAGCGCCAGCGGCTCCGCGGCGCGTGACAAAATTCACGTCATCCGCGGAGGCGTTGACGTGGAGCGCCTCTCGCCTAAATCGAACCGCCGGCCCGGCGGCGCGCTGCGGATTTTGTGCGTGGCGCGGTTTGAGGAAGTAAAAGGCCATGCGTATCTTGTCGAGGCCTGCCGGATCCTGCGGCAGCGCGGCGTGCCCTTTCAGTGCCGACTAATTGGCGAAGGCCCGCTCGCCCAATCGATTGAACTGCAGGTCAAATCGGCGGATCTGGCAAAAGAGGTGCAATTTCTCGGGCCTCGCAGCTATCAGGAAGTCATCAACGAATTGGCGGCAGCCGACGTACTCGTCTTGCCCACGGCGCCGACGGCCGCGGGCGACCGCGAAGGAATGCCCACCGTGTTGCAGGAAGCGATGGCCTGCGGCCTTCCCGTCGTATCGTCTCTCGTCGAAGGGATTGCCGAACTGGTGGACGATGACCTGACGGGAATTCTGGTGCTGCCGCGAAACTCCACGGCCCTCGCCGAAGCGCTTCAGCGGTTGAACGGTGACGCCAACCTGCGCCAGCGGATGGGACGCGCCGGCCGGGAGAAGGTCGCAAAAAAGTTCAGCCTTAAAGCCAACACGGCGAAGCGCGCCGCGCTCTTCCTCAAGAATTCGAGTCCGGAAGAATTCGCTTCCGGCTTGCGCGCGGAACCGCGTCACGGGTTAAATCCGTGACGGAGACCGCACAGATGGAACGGCTCAGCCCCTCCATGACCCTGACCTGCGCCCCTCAAGAAACGAGCGCCACTGCAAGCGAGACGCGGTGCAGCATTCTCGCGGCGTTCTATCGCCATTCACAGGTTCGTCCGGATGCCACGGCGCTGGTGGTGAACGGCACGAGCGTCAACTATAGGGAATTGGCTGGACTGGCTAGGCGCATCTCGGGCTGGCTAGATGGCTCGGTAGCAAGCTCTGGAAGGGTTGGCATACTTGCTTCGCGCTCGGTCGAGGCGTACGCCGGAGTCTTGGGCGCGCTTTGGTCGGGAGCCGCGTACGTACCGATCGGACCGAAAACGCCCGAAGATCGACTAATCCATATTTTGCGGGCCACGAAACTGGATGCCTTGATTGTGGACGCTGCGGGAGCCGCAGCGCTGTCCGATCGTGTGCTGGAAAACGCGCCGCGCCGCATCCTGGCCGGAAATCTTTCCCCATCGTTGCTGGACGCCGCCAATCGGGCAGACATCGCCGTCGGGAATTTGTTTGATTTGCCGGAGCGCGGCCCGCAGCAGCCGGTGCCGGTCGCCGAAGACGCCCTCGCCTACATCATGTTCACCTCGGGATCCACTGGCATGCCCAAGGGAGTCATGATCGAGACCGGAAGCGTCATGCAGATGGTTGGGGTGATGCAGCGGCGCTACGGTTTTCGCGCGGATGACCGCGTGTCTGGGGCGGCAGAGCTCACGTTCGACCCGTCGGTCTTCACGATGTTCATGGCCTGGAGCGCCGGCGCAAGCCTCCACGTCGTGCCGGAGTCCCAGTTAATGGCTCCTGGAAAATTCATCAAGGAACAGCAACTCACGATCTGGAATTCCGCGCCCTCGACCGCGCTGTTTATGCAGCGCATTGGGATGCTGTCGCCAGGTGCTTTCCCACAACTGCGGTATTCGATCTTTGGCGGCGAGTCTTTGCCGTTGGCTCTGGCGCAGGCATGGCAGGCCGCGGCACCCAACAGTTTCGTTGAAAATCTGTACGGCCCGACCGAGGCAACCGTGCAGTGCACCGGACAACGGCTCGCGGACCCGCCGAACGTTACCGAGGGCCGCGGCACGCTGGCGATCGGCCCGGCGCTGGAAGGCGTTACCGCAGAAGTGGTCGATGCCGATCTGAATCCAGTCTCCGGATCCGGGCCCGGAGAATTGCTGGTATCCGGAAAGCAATTAGCGCGTGGATATCTGAACGATCCGGAACTCACTGCGGTGCGATTTCCGGTGCTGCGGGGCGCGCGATGGTACCGGACGGGCGATTTGGTCTACCGCGATGGGACCGGCGCGTTTCATCACCTTGGCCGAATCGATAACCAGGTGAAGGTTCTTGGTAACCGCGTGGAACTGGAAGAAGTGGAAGCTCATCTGCGCGCTGCAACAAGGACCGATCTGGCTGTGGCCATTGCGTGGCCTGTGATCGACGGCCGCGCATCGGGAATCGTGGCCTTCCTTTGCAGCAGCCGCGTGGACGCGAACACCGCGCTGGAGGCTATGCGCAAGCGTGTTCCCGGCTACATGGTTCCTCGAGAGATTCGTAACATCGAAACGATGCCGCTGCTTTCCAGCGGGAAAATTGATCGCACTGCTCTCTTCCGCCGATTGGAAGAAGAAAAGGATACATTCTCGCCGAATGCGCACTTGGGCCCCTGATGAAAATCATTCCGCCGATCGATACGTATCCAGGCGTCGTAAGATTTTGTGAGACTCGCTGGGGAAAAGTGGCGCTGCTTTTAGCTTTCGCGATCATACTTCTCATCAATGGGGTCAGTTACTGGACGGAGTTGACCCTGCTTGCCGGCGTTCTAAGTTTCCTGCCCGAGCATCGAGAGATTCTTTTGAGTTTGGCTGCGCTGTACTGGCTGGTTGTTCATAAAGACTGGACCCGATGGGATTTCATCCACCAGATCACCGCCCCGGCGCAACAGCCGGAATGGGTCGTAAATCTTTGGGTCGCTGCTCTGCTGGCGGTGATCTTCGGCGGAATCTGGCTATTTTTCAATCACGTCCGCCGGCGGGGAGGCTCGTTCACCGCGCGCCGGCCTGTTCAGGTTTTATTGAGCGTCTATTTTGCGATGCTTCTCGCGGCCGGCACGCTTCCCCTGCAGGGAACGGCGAGAATGCTGCTGTGGCTGCTGATCGCGCTGGTAGCGCCGTACCTTTGGTTCTTTGCCTATGCGTTGCAAGACGCAGGATCCAAGAGTGCGGATCGGTTTCCGATTCAGTTTGGTTCGTTTCATCCGTTCTACATGTCGCCTTTGGACTCGTCCACCCCGTTCGGAAAAGGCCGGGCGTACCTTCGAAAGACCGAGGCGCGAACCTCGAAGGACCTGAGCGTTGTGCAATTGAAGGCCGTCAAGCTGCTCCTGTGGGCTACGTTTCTGCACGTCGTTGACGCCTTGTTTGTGTTTCTTGTGCTTACGGAACGTCGAAGGTCGTCCGTGATTCTGAATCACCTGTTCGATCGTCTGCACGTGACCATTCCCAACTTTGCGGTCCCAGACCTGGAAGCAGCGATCGACTTGACAGCGATGGGAGTGCGGTTGCCGGTTCATGTTGCCTGGGGCAGTCTGGTCGCGCACTTTATTGAGGCCTTGCTGGCCATCTCCATCTCGGGCCACATCGCGGTCGCCTGCTGCCGGATGTCTGGATTCAACATTCTGCGGAACACGTATCGCCCTTTGCAATCGCAGACCATCGCCGATTTCTGGAATCGGTATTACTATTACTTTAAGGAATTGCTCGTGGAGTTTTTTTTCCTGCCCACGTACGTGCGACACTTTAAGAAGTACCGGCGCTTGCGCCTCGCCGTGGCCACCTTCGCCGCCGCGACATTTGGAAATGCCCTGTATCACTTCTTCAAGGATTTCCACTATGTCACCGAATTGGGATTTTGGACGGCCCTGGCGGGGTTTCGCGTCTACCTGCTTTATTCCACGATTTTGGGCGCCGGCATCGTGGCTTCGCAGTTGCGCAGTCACAAGCTGGATCCAAACCGGCCCTGGTTCCGGCGGGCGCTGGCATCGGCTGGAGTACTGGTCTTCTTCTGCCTGCTGGAAGTCTTCGACTATGAAGGACGCGCCCATTCGCTGCGAACGCATTTTGCGTTCTTCATGAATTTGTTTTCCTGGCGGGGATAAGGGGATGAGGCAATGGATGATCGGCTCGCTGTACGAGGGATTGTCGAAAAGCTTTTGCAACAAAAGGGGGATCGCGGCGGTTTTTCCGACAGCGACCTTCTGCTCACCGGCGGCCGGCTGGATTCGGTCGATACATTGGAACTGGTCGTGTTTCTCGAACAGAACTACGGCATCGATTTCAGCGATGGCCTCAACCGTGATGACCTGGACAGCGTCGACAGCCTCGTGGGCTTGATTGCGGTGAACGTCTCCAAGAAGTAATCCGCGGCTGCTTCAAGCGCCCGCGGAACCCAAGCACCGGTTCGATTCATTCTCGATTCCATGACGCAAAAAGTGTTGATTCTGGATGGCAACGCCAGGAGTGCGCTGGCGGCCACGCGCTCCCTCGGGAGCCGCGGGTTGCACGTCGTCGTCGGAGGCGACTCGCGCCGGACCCTCGCGGGCAGCTCCCAATATTGCCGCGAAGCATTTACGTATCCCCCGCCGGGAGAAAATCCGGACGGATTTCTCTCCACCTTGAAATTCGAATGTGCGCGCCGCGGCGTTTCCGTAATTTTCCCGATGACCGAGATCAGCACCTTGACGGCCCTCAAGAGCCGCGAACAACTGGACGGTTTGCAATTGCCGTTTGTCGATTTCTCCACCTTCGACGCTTTGTCCGACAAGTGGAAGCTGCTGGAACTCGCCAAGCAACTGAACGTTTCGATTCCCGAGACCCACTTTGTAAACGATCCCGGCGAACTCGACGGCATCCTTCCCCAGTTGAAGTTTCCCGCGGTCCTGAAGCCGTACCGGTCGATGATTTATTCCGGCGGCCGTTGGATCGCCAGCTGCGTCCAGTACGCGAATTCTGAGCGCGAATTGTGCGAAGTTGTAAAGCGGCACGAATATTTCAACCGGCACCCCTTTCTGATCCAGGAATTTGTTCGCGGCCAGGGCCAGGGGATTTTTGCGCTGTACGATCACGGCACTCCGCTGGCTTTTTTTGCGCATCGCCGCTTGCGGGAAAAACCCCCGTCCGGCGGAGTGAGCGTGCTGAGCGAAAGCATTGCGCTCGATCCCGTGCAGAGAGAGATGGCCCACCGCATCCTGAGTCAGGTCCACTGGCACGGCGTGGCGATGGTCGAATTCAAAGTTTCCGCCGATGGAACTCCCTACCTGATCGAAGTGAACGGCCGGTTCTGGGGTTCGCTGCAGCTGGCGATCGATGCAGGCGTGGATTTCCCTTGGCTCCTGTATCAATTGGCGATTGGTGCGGAGGTAGACCCCGTTTCGTCCTACGCCGTCGGAGTGAAGTGGCGCTGGCTGCTGGGTGATTTCACGCGGCTCTGCCAGGTGCTGATCGGCCGCGGAGCATCGGCGAGCACAGCCGCTCCCGGGAAGGTTGAGTCTCTTCGCCAGTTTCTGAGTGCATTTGAGGAAGCCGGCCCTGCTCAGTCAAAGCTGCGAGACGATATCAAGCCTTTTCTGCTGGAATTTTATCAAACGACTTGCGGCAATGAGAATTCGGCACAATGGATGCAGCGCCTGAGAAGGCGCCTTTCCTTCTGAGTTGCGCCCAGCCTTCCCCGTGCGGGCGCTTCAAGTACCCAAGAATTCCCCAAAAAACAAAGGACCAGAGCCCATGCCCACAACGACCGTTGTTAAGTCCGTGCCATTTCACATTCCATGCATTGGCCAGGAGGAGATTCGAGCCGTTGTCGAAACACTCGAAAGCGGTTGGATCACCACCGGCCCGAAGACCCATTCATTCGAAGTGGCATTCGCGCGTTACTTCGGCGTGCGGCACGCCGTGGCGGTGAATTCGTGCACCGCCGCGCTGCATCTTTCCCTGGACGCCATGGGATTGAAGGAAGGCGACGAGGTTCTGGTGCCCACCGTTACGTTCACGGCGACCGCCGAGGTGGTCACCTATTTTCGGGCCAAGCCCGTGCTGGTGGACGTCGATCCGGTGCACTTCAATATGAGTCTTGAGGATCTGCAACGAAAAATAACTCCCAAAACGCGGTGCATCATTCCCGTGCACTTTGCGGGTCATCCGTGCCCGATGGATCCAATCCTGGATTTCGCTGAATCGAACAATCTCAAGGTCATCGAAGATGCGGCCCATGCAATCCCCGCGAAATACCGGGGCCGAACGATCGGCACGATCAGCTCCATGACGGCATTTTCGTTTTACGCCACAAAAACACTGGCCACCGGCGAAGGCGGAATGGTGACCACCGACGACGATGCGCTGGCCGACCGCGTGCGCCTGATGCGCCTGCATGGCATGAGCCGCGACGCCTGGAAGCGCTACTCGGCGGAGGGCAACTGGCGCTACGAGATCATGGAAGCCGGATACAAATGCAACCTGACCGATCTTCAGGCGGCTTTGGGTTTGGTCCAGCTTTCCCGCTGCCGGGAACTGTGGCGGCGCCGCGAACGAATTGCGCACCGCTATACCGAAGCGCTCGCTTCCATGGACGCGTATCAAACGCCCACAGTCGATGCGGATGTTCAACACGCCTGGCACCTATATGTAGTGCTGGTCGATCCCTCAAAGCTGCGCATCCATCGCGACCAGGTGATCGAAGAACTCCGCGAGCGCGGCATCGGAACGGCCGTCCATTTCATTCCGCTGCACCTGCACCGCTACTACCAGGAAAACTGGGGATACCGCGCGGGAGATTTCCCGGTCGCCGAAAATTATTTCGAGCGGTGTATTTCTCTGCCGATCTATCCCGGCATGACCGAGGAGGATGTGGACCACGTCATTGAAGGCCTGGAAGACATCGCCGAGAAATTCCGCAGATAAGAAGCGGCATGAAAACAAATCGTACAACCAAGCAGCAGGCGCCCGGCGCGCGCAACTGGTACGCCCGATCGGGCAAGCGGATCGTCGACGCCGCGGCGGCCTCCGTCGGCCTGGCGGTCGTGAGCCCGGTTCTTCTCGCCTGCGCTGTTGCGGTTCGCCTGGATTCACGAGGGCCGGTCTTCTATAGGCAAGCGCGAGTGGGGCAATTCGGCAGGACCTTCCCTATCTACAAATTCCGCACCATGGTCGATGGAGCGGACAAGAATGGGCGCAAACTCACCGCGTCGGGCGACGCGCGCATCACGCGGGTGGGCCGTATTTTGAGAAAAACGAAGCTCGATGAAATCCCGCAGCTTCTGAACGTTCTGCGCGGCGAAATGAGTCTCGTCGGGCCGCGCCCGGAAGTCCCCGAATACACGGAAAAGTACAGCGCTCGGGAACGCGCCGTGCTGGATGTGAAGCCGGGGATCACCGGACCCGCCGCCGTTGCCTATATTGACGAAGAGCAGCTTCTGGCTTCCGCCGCAGACCAGGAAAGTTTTTACGTTAATACAATCATGAGGCAGAAATTGCAGTTCGATTTGAACTACTGCAGCAAAGTCAGCCTTCTCGAGGATCTGAGGATCCTGGCTCGCACCGGCGGCGGACTTGTGGGACTGCGATTCGACGGTACAGCCGGCGTTGGGCCATTGGCAGACTAGCGCCGCCAGCAAACACGCCTCACATCATTTAAAAGTTTTATTTGACGGCACTAGCAATCCTTACCCCCGGACGGAGCGTTTGATATGTGTGGAATTTGCGGACAAATCGACAAGGCCCCGGCGATCGCCGAGTGCGGCCTATCGATCCGCCATCGCGGGCCGGATGACGCCGGCACGCAGGACTTTCAGATTCCCGGATCGCCGCAATGGGTGACGCTGAGTCACCGCCGGCTTTCCATCATCGATCTCTCGCCGGCCGGCCACCAGCCGATGTCCAACGAGGATGGAACCGTCTGGATCGTATTCAACGGCGAGATTTACAACTTCATGGAGCTTCGCGCGCAGTTGATCGCCGCCGGCCACCAGTTCCGTTCAAAGACCGACACGGAAGTGATCATCCACGGCTACGAGCAGTGGGGCGACGAAGTGGTCACGAAACTGCGCGGAATGTTCGCCCTGGCCATCTGGGACACGCGGCGCCGGCGGATGCTTCTGGCGCGGGATCGCGTCGGAAAGAAACCGCTCTTTTATTTTTATGACGGCCGCCGCTTCTTCTTCGGCTCCGAAATCAAATCGATTCTTGCGACCGGCGAAGTCCGCGCCGAACTCGATCCGGTGGGCTTGCACGATTACTTGACGTATCTCTATTTCCCTCCTCCGCGCACGGCCTTCAAGGGCATCGCCAAACTTCCGCCGGCCACCTGCATGGCGGTAAGCGCGATGCCCGGAGGCCGCCTGGAGATGAAGCAGTGGAATTACTGGGATCCGGTGGAGGCAGCCGCGGCCGCGGAGGTCTCACCCAAGGATGCCGTGGAAAAAACGCGAGCGCTGCTGGAGGAAGCCGTCCGCATCCGCCTGATCAGCGATGTGCCGCTGGGAATTTTCCTGAGCGGCGGACTGGATTCCAGCACCATCACGGCGCTGGCCGCCAGGCAATCCTCCGAACCGGTGCAGACATTCAGCATCGGATTCCACGACAGCAAGTTCTACGACGAACTCCCTTACGCAAATCTGGTCGCCAAAGCGCTGGGCACCGATCACCACGTGCTGGAGCCCGAAGCCGATTGCGCGATGCTGCTGACCAAAGTAATCCGACATTTTGACGAGCCATTCGGCAATCCGACGGCGATCCTCGAGTACATCCTTACCAAGCTGATGCGCGAGCACGTCACCGTGGCGCTGTCGGGCGATGGCGGCGATGAGTTGTTCGGCGGATATCCGCGCTATGCCGGAGCGCGCCTGGCGGGCTACTACAATCGCCTGCCGCAGTTTGTAACTCGCGGCCTGGTCAGCAAACTCTCCACGCTGATGCATGACGACACGAATGGGCGTCACGTATTCCGCCGCATGCGCGAATTCGCGCAATCCGCATGGATGCCGGTCGAAGACATGTACTTGAGCTGGGTCGGCTACCTTTCCGAAGATGAAAAGCACAGCCTCTACACCCCCGCGTTCGCGGAACAGGTGGGCGGACGCGACTCCGGAGATTTCCTTCGTGAATTGTTCCGCCGCGGCGCGAAGCTCGACCCGCTGAATCGCCTGGGCTACGTCGATCTGGCTTCTTTTCTGAGCTGCAACTGCCTGGAGTATGGCGACCGCATGTCGATGGCCAACTCGCTCGAAGTGCGCTGCCCGTTTTCGGATCAGGATTTGATCGAATTTGCTCTGGGCCTTCCGGCAAACATGAAACTTCGCGGCCTCGACTCCAAGTGGATCGTCAAAGAGGCCATGCGCGGTATCCTGCCGAGGGAAATCCTGCGGCGAAAAAAAATGGGATTCGCGCCGCCGCTGCCGACGTGGGTCAACCGGGAATTGAAACCGTTGATCGCGGGCATGCTCGATCCGGCCACCATCGAGCGCCGCGGCATCTTCCGCGCCGATTCCGTTGCGCGGCTGCTGCGCGATCACACCGAGCAGCGGCGCGACAACTCCATGCAAATCTGGTCGCTGCTGATGATCGAGGTGTGGCAGCGCATGTATCTGGACGGCGAATCCGAGCCTGCCGTGCAGGAGAGCATGCTCGCTGCCGGATCCGCTTCCGAAGCCCAATATGAGCACTCTCGATAAGCCAGATATCTCCCGGACGGTATTGAATCCCATGATCTCTGATCGCAATCCACAAACCCGGTCTGACTGGCGCCGGATCGTTCTGACTTCCTTCCTGCTGGGACTCGCGCCGAGTCTCACAGGATTTCTGGCAAAGTTTTGGTTCCTGAATACCAAGCACGGATTCGCCAATGTCGCCGGCGCGCTTTCGGTAAGCTCGCTTTCGATTGGGCAGCGCCTTTCTTTTTTCCGCGGAGATTTGCTTTTTGCGCTGGTGTTGCTGCCGCTGTGCTACTTGCTGGCACGAATGGTTTTGCCGGCCCGTGTGTATTGGTGGGTGGTGGGAGGCGTCACGCTCGTCGGCGTCATGATTGAGGTGCTGGCGTTCGCCGAGCTCGTAGTTCTCGGCAATCTGGTCGGTTTCAGGCTGCTGGGTGTGGGCCTCGTTTGGGGCATTTCGCATCCCAAGGCTGCCCTGCTTTATCTTTTCGCGTACACGCCTTCTGCGTCCACCGTCAAATCCGTTGCGGCCGCGGGCGTGGCTGCCGGGGCGATTGTAATGGGTTGGCGCACCGTGGCGCGCCGGCGCGAATCGGTCATGAAGGGAGTCTACTCGCTGGCCGCGGTAACCTGGATTCTCTGCACGCCTTTGCTCGTCGCTTCGTGGTTTTCCTGGATGAACCCCACGCGCTTTCACACCGCCATGATTTCGCTGTCCGCTGAATCGCTATTCCCTTCCGATGCGGGCGCGGGAAAGTATCAGGGCCTTTCGATCGATGCCCTCCGTCCCATTTATGAGAAGCTGGCGAATGCTCCCGGGTTGTCCTCGAGCGGGTCCTACTGGGGCGCCGCGAAAGACTATGACGTGGTGTTCTTCATCATGGAGACGGGACCCGAACAAATCTTGATGAAGGACGCGAGCCTCCACGATTTTCCCAATCTCGAGCGGCTGCGCCGGCACTCCTGGGTTGGCACGGAGCACTACACCACTTCACCGGAAAGCGTGCGGGCCATTTCGTCCGTCTTGCTCTCCACGTATCCTCCCAACCACGCGCAGAGTTTTGAAAAAAAGCCGGGGAAATCCTCCGGACTGATCCAGAGCCTGCACGCCATCAACTACCAGACCGGAATTTACCTGCCGAACGTTCACGGCAGCCTCTTCGCCAAGCAGGAAGAGGATTACTACGAAACGATGGGGCCGGATCGCGTGTTCACTTCCGTTCCCGATGGAACGCAGCCTCCGCAGGCGGCTTCCCACGGATGGCGTGAGCTGGAAGATCTCGATCTGGCGACGCTCCATCAATTGGAAGACGATTTCCAGTCCAGCGCTGCCGCCGGCCGCCGATTCTTCGGCGTTTACCTCCCGCAACTCTCGCACGAACCCTGGCTCGATGTAGCCACGGGAGGCGCGGAGCACAACATGGCGGCGCGCCGCTATAACCTTATGAAGGTGGAAGACCGCCACCTTGGAGAACTGATTGCCACCATCGAAAAACTGGGGCGCCTCGACCACACGCTGATCATTGTCGCCTGCGATCATGGACTCCGCAGCAGCGAGTCCGATCCCTCTTTCCGGGAAGGACAAGTTGACGATCTCACCTTCCACGTGCCCTTTTTCCTCTACGCTCCCGGGATCGTCACGAAGGAAACCGATCTGCCCTGGCCGACATCGCACATCGACATCGCGCCGACCATTCTTGATTTGCTGGGCGTTTCGGAAGGCCGGGAGTTCGAGACTGGGACGCCCATCTGGAACGCAGGCTTGCGGGACCGCTGCATCTACTTTTTTGCTTCGCAATATTTCGGAGCGGACGGCTACCGCTGCGGCGATTCATTTTCCATGTGGAATCCGCTGCTCAACGTTACTTATAAGGGTCCAACGCTGCACTTCACCGCTTCCGACGCCGTTCCCCAGAACAGCAAGGCATATGAGGATATCGTGGCGCGACTGCAAGGCATGGGAGCGATGCGCAACGCCTGGTACGAAGCCGCCAGCAGCGTTCCCGGTTCGCTGGCCGCGATGGGCCCAAATGTGAAAACGAAGTGAGATCGCCAAAACCAACTTCGATGATCGGCGAAAGGAAGTATTCGTGAAGTTTTCCGTTGCACTGATCGGACCCGACGGAGCGGGCAAGACCACCATCGCCCGCATGCTGGAGGAGCGGTCTCCGCTGCCGTTGAAATACATTTACATGGGAGAAAACATCGGCGCCAGCAATTTTGCGCTGCCGACTTCGCGCGCCCTGGAGTATTTCCGCGGGCGGCAGAACGGAAATCGCGAGCCGACAAGCGGCATGCGTGAAGCCCAACCGCCAAAGCCCGCGGCAAAATCACGGGGAGCATCTCTTTGGCTTGCGGGACGGCTGGCGAATCTCTTAGCGGATGAGTGGTACCGGCAGCTGTGGTCCTGGGGCTATCAGTGCGCGGGCTTCATAGCGCTGTACGACCGCCACTATCTGTTTGACTATTCGCTGGAAAACGTCGACCTCGATGAGGAGGGCTTTGACACCCGCCTGCATCGCTGGATCTTGACCCACGCCTACCCGCGCCCCAACCTGGTGATTTACCTGGACGCGCCCGCGGAGGTGCTCTTCGCCCGCAAAGGTGAGAAGAACGTGGAAGAGCTGGAGACGCGAAGGCAATCGTTTCTTCAGCTCATGAAGACGAATTCCAACTGCTGCGTCGTCGATGCCACGCAGCCGCTTTCCAAGGTCTACGAAGATGTGGCCGCCCGCATCTTTCAGTTTCACAAGAAAAGAAGTCTCAGGTCTTCTTCTGAGTCGGAGACAGTGTCGGAATCCCCCGCGCCCGTGCAGCCAGATCAGGATCCGTTGTCGGAGTCGATGCGATAAGAGTCATTCGCCACGCCGTGGAACATTTCATCGAGAAAGCAGAAGGATCTTTGGGAGAAGTTCAATGGATCAGGCTCAGGCCAAGATCGCCGCGTTCCTGTACCACGACGTAACGGATGACCCCACCGAATCTGGTTTTCAAAGGCGTACCGCGCTGCGTTACAAGCAGACTCGGGAAGCCTTTGCAAGCCACCTGGATGGAATCGCCTTCAGCGGGCTGGCGCCGGACACCGTTTCGAGATTGAACTTTCTCGAACCGGGCCGCCACGTTCTGTTGACGTTCGATGACGGCGGCCGGGGCGCGCTTCATGCGGCGGAAGAATTGAACCGACGCAATTGGAAAGGCCATTTTTTTATCACCACCGGCCTTCTCGGATCGCGCACCTTTCTGAACGCCAACCATCTGCGCTACCTGCAGAGCTGCGGCCACATCATCGGAAGCCATTCGCACACCCATCCGGACATTTTCAAAGCCATTCCCTACCACCAGATGATTCAGGAATGGCGAACCAGTTCGCACCTGCTATCGGATTTGCTGGGCGTGGATTGCGTGATCGCATCTGTGCCCGGCGGCGACGTATCCCGCCGCGTCTTTCAATCCGCGAATGAGGCGGGGCTGCAATTCTTGTTCACATCGGACCCCATCCTCGTCCCCAGGCAAGAAGGCGACTGCTGGATTCTTGGCCGCATCTGCCCGCGAACCGACGCGCCTGCGCCCCAAATCCAGAGGCTCGCGGAACTGCGCGGCTGGAGAGAAGCCCTCGTGTGCAACCGGGCCAAGACCGCAGTAAAAACTTTTTTCTTTCCCCTTTACCGGATTTACGCCAACCATGCCCTCCGACATCCATAAGAACCGGATCGTGGTGCTCTGCGGACCCAATCTGCTGCACCACCAGAACACCTGTGCCACGCTGATCCGCAGCGGGCTGAATGTGGTCGGGATTTGTATGGCCGATCAGCGCACCGCCGGCATTCCGCTGCGTTATCTGATGAAGAGCGCGCAGAAGAAGGGCTTGGCCCGCACCGCCTCGCTATCGCTGGCCCGCGTTGCCTATCTGGCCCTGAATAAACACCAGGACGACGCCACCTACGCGCGCATGTTCAATCAGCGCGAACTGGCGGAGACCCTGCGCCCATGGGCCAATCGCATTCACCGCACCGAAAGCTATTCCAAGCCCGAAACGCTCGCTTGGCTCAAGAGTCAGGAAGCGGACATTTTTGTGGTTCACACCCCGTACTGGATCGGTAAAAAAGTGCGGGAACTGCCTCGCAAAGGGATCGTCCTGGGAGGGCATCCCGGCATCACGCCGGACTATCGCGGCTCGCATTCCCCTTTTTGGGCCGTGTACCGCAACCGCCCGGAAGATGTGGGCTGCACGGTGTTCGTAATCGATTCAGGAGTGGACACCGGCGACATTGTCGCGCAGGAAAGAATTCCCGTCGAAAAAGGCGACAGTTTCATGACCCTGTCCTGGAAAGGCATGATCCGCATTGCGCAACTTCAGGCGGAAGTGCTCAACAACCTGGATCGAGGAATAGAACTTCCACGCCGGAAAATCGCGGAGCTACCCCCGGGCTCGGAGTTTGACAATCCAACGTTGATCCAGTTCGTGCGCTACAAGCTGAGCCAGAGGATGGTTCGCTGAACCAAGTGGCGCATGCTTCAGCTTGCAGCGTGTCAACTTTCTTAGTAATCGACGAGCCGTTCGAACAATCTCGTTTCCTTTTTCGCGTGGCTAACTCATGAAATCAGGCCGTTCAAGTCCCAATCCAGCAAGCAGCGCACAGAAAGGCTGCCCGGTGAATGGAAAGTGCTCCGGCCGTCCTCGCGTCTCCATCATCGTGCCGTGCCGCAACGAAGCCGCATCGATAGAGACTTTTCTCAAGTCCCTACTCCGGCAGGAACTCCAAAATCTCAATTGGGACGCGGTCATTGCCGACGGCATGAGCGACGACGGAACACGCGAGGTCCTGCGGCGGTTCAGCGCGGAGCATCCGCGAGTGCAGGTGATCGATAATCCATCGCGCATTGTCTCAACGGGATTGAACGCCTGCATTCGCGCGGCTGCCGGGGACATCATCGTTCGAATGGATGTCCACACCGAATACAAATCCGACTACGTCCTCCGCTGTGTGGAGGTCCTGCAAAATACGAATGCGGCCAACGTCGGCGGAGCCTGCATCGCCCTGCAGACAGGCTACGTCGGAAGAGCCATCGCTGGGGCTTTCCATTCGCCGTTTGCCGTCGGCGGCGCTCAGTGGCACCAGCCCGACTATGAAGGTCCCGTGGACACCGTGCACCTCGGATGCTGGCGGCGCGAGGTCCTGGAGCAGATCGGCTGCTTCGATGAAAGCCTGGTGCGCAATCAGGACGATGAACTGAATTTCCGCCTGACGCGCACCGGCCGCACCATCTGGCAATCCCCCGAAATCGTCTCCTGGTACCACCCGCGCTCCTCTCTCGGCGCGCTGTTCCGGCAATATTTTCAGTATGGCTTCTGGAAAGTGGCGGTGATCAAAAAACACCGGCTGCCGGCTTCGTGGAGGCATCTGATCCCAGGCGCATTCGTACTGCTCAATTGCGCGCTGCTACTGGCGGTGTTGCTCGGAGCGATGACCGGCGCCGGTCCGCTCTGGTGGCTGATCGCCGCGGGAACCGCCATGGATATCGCCTATGCGATCGCTGTCGTCGCCGCCGCCAGCCTTGTAGCTCGCAAGGATGGATGGACTCTCTTCCCCGTGCTACCGCTGGTTTTTTGTTCCTATCATTTTGGATATGGCATCGGATTCCTTTCGGGGATCTATTACTTCTCGGCGGCGCCACGCAGCGGCCGCTACAACGATGGCATTTTCACAGAACTTACTCGGTGAGAATTTTCCTGCTTCACCCGTCCACCGGCAATTGGCGTTTCAGGCCACGCACGGGAAGCGGCAAGATTTGCGGCAACGGTATTCGACCGGAAATGCGCCTGCACCATCTGGGTCCATTCAGCGAAATCCTCTGATTAATAAGGAGACGTGCAATGGCACGCAACTTTGAACTGGCAACGGAACAAGCACATCAGAGCAAGAAACAATTGGCCGGAGTGCGGGTGAAGAAAACCTCCGAGAGGGCGCAAGCCAACACGCTGGCCTGCGTGGCGCTGGTCCTGATCGTGACTGCCGCAGCTTTCCCCTACCGGAAGCTGCTGTATTCGCGGCAGGAGCAGAACTCCGCGCTGCCTTCTGCGTCGGCGCAGAGCGCGCAACAGATCCACGGCTCTTCATTCTTTGGAGCGTCATTTACCATGGCCGCACTCAGACGCTTGAGGCCGGCGGCGCTTCCGCCGCGGCCCGCCACGCCCAGCGGTCCGCCGAACGCCCCGGTCGTCAACGCCCCCGGCAATGGCGCGACCGGCGCGTCGACTTCTCCGACGCTGGACGTCTCCGTAGCCGATCCAGCGGGGAGCAATCTTTCCGTTACGTTCTACGGAAAGGTGGCCAATACAACGGCGCCCGACTTCACAATCATCGCGCTTCCCGACACGCAATATTATTCCTCCAGCCTGAACGGCGGCACGCCGGCAATGTTCAACGCCCAGACCCAATGGATCGTGAACAACCAGAAGTCTCTCAACATCGCCTACGTGGCGCATTTGGGGGACATGGTGCAGAACGGCGACAACGGAGGAAACGCCACCGAGTGGAACGTCGCTGACAGCGCCATGAAAAATCTGGAGAACGCCAACATTCCCTACGGCGTGCATCCCGGAAATCATGACGAAGGTTCGACCGGCAGCGATGACGGCGACTCCGCTTACACCGTTCTGTACAACACCTACTTTGGAGTCTCGCGCTTTTCCGGCCGTTCCTACTACGGCGGGCACTATGGAACGACCAATGACAATCACTACGATCTCTTCAGCGCCGGCGGCATGAACTTCGTCGCCATCTATTTCGCTTACAATTACAACTCGGCCGGAAACGACGTCGGGACAGATTTCCCCAACATCATCACCTGGGCCAACGGCGTCCTCCAGCAGTACTCGGACCGCCACGCGATTCTGGTCAGCCACTACATGATGGGCAACGGCAATCCCGCGAATCTCAGCATTGATGGCGGGGCCATTGTGAATGGCCTGGGAGCCAACAAGAATGTGTTTCTAACGCTGGCCGGCCACTACAACACGCTGCCTGGCGAAGGCCAACGCACCAGCACCGTGAGCGGAAACACCATTCAGGGCCTGATGTCCGACTACCAGGATCAACCGAATGGCGGCAACGGATGGCTGCGCATCATGACGTTTTCGCCTGCCAACAATCACATCAGCGTGCAAACCTACTCGCCCGTCCTGAACCAGTACATGACCGACGCGGCCAGCCAGTTCACCGTGCCGTGGAGCATGCCCAGCAACGGGTACTCTTCGTTGGGAACCGTCTCGAACGTCGCGTCGGGAGCCCATGCCACCATGAACTGGAGCGGCCTCGCGTCCAATACTCAATACCAATGGTATGCGGTCGTCTCAAACGGCACTTACACAACGACAGGTCCCACCTGGAGCTTCACCACCTCCGGCAGTTCCGGAACGCCGTCGGCCAACTTGTCTCCCACGACCCTGCCATTCGGAAGCCAGCTGGAGAATAGCAACAGTTCTTCGCAGAGTGTGACGCTGTCGAACCCGGGGACAGCAACGCTGAACATCACGAACATTGGCACAACCAAGGATTACTCGCAGACCAACACCTGTGGCAGCTCGGTTACCGCCGGCAATAATTGCACGATCTCCGTTACGTTCCGTCCGACGGTGGCCGGCACGGACAACGGCACATTGACGGTCACGGATAATGCATCCAGCGGCTCGCAGAGTGTCAGTCTCACCGGTTCCGGTGTAGCGGCCGCGCCCGTCGCGACTCTTTCGAAAACCAGCCTGACGTTCGGAAACCAGACGGTAGGCACGTCGAGCGCATCGCAGAGCTTCACGCTCACCAACACCGGCAATGCCACGCTAAACATCAACAGCGTGGTTGCCAGCGGCGATTACTCGGCAACCACTTGCGCCAGCACACTCGCGCCCAACGGGGTTTGCACGATCAACGTAACCTTCACTCCCACGGCAACGGGAACCAGAACCGGCGCGGTAACCATTTCCGACAACGCCGGTGGCAGCCCACAAACGGTCACGTTAACCGGAACAGGAACCTCCACCGGCGCTCCGGCTGTGAGCCTCTCTGCATCGAGCCTTACCTTCGGAACGATTAGGGTCGGGCGGTTGAGCGGCACCAAGTCCGTAACCCTGACCAATACCGGCAACGCCACCCTGAACATCGCCAGCATCGTTGCCAGCGGAGACTTCCGGCAGACCAACACCTGCGGCACGTCGGTAACCGCCGGAAACAACTGTGGAATTACCGTAACCTTTGCTCCGAGGGCAAGGGGAACCCGAACCGGCGCGATCACCATCACGGACAACGCCAGCGGCAGTCCCCAGAAAATAAGCCTGACAGGCACAGGAAGGTGAGGCCAAAGGCTTAACAGGCTGCGGAATAAAACGTTGCCATTCTGAGTGAAGAATCTCTCTTGGCACTTAAATCGAAGAGAGATTCTTCGCTTCGCTCAGAATGACAAATCTAACATTTTTCCGCGGTCAGTTGATGCCTCCGCTCTGAGAAGTGAAAGCGCCTAAAGTTTGCGCCGGTCTTTGATCGGAATTTGGATCAGCGTTTGGAAAGGAAAAGCTCGGCGGCAGCTTGCTTAGAGGCGATCTCAGAAATGTGATTTGTGGGTTGCGGCTTCAGCCGCGACATAAAGAGGGGTAGTAAAACGTGGCTTTAGCCACTGACAGCCATCAACTTTGCGGACCGCCTATCTCTGAGCTAGTTCACCGAAGCCTTCAGATCGGTCGGCGGCTGCGGGGCGGATGAAGCGGCAGCCGCCGTTTCCAGCGCTCCGATATCGTACGCGGCACCCTGGGGACGCGCCGCTCCCGCGTAGTCATTGGTCACTTCGGGAAGATTCAGTCCGGCATGTAGCGCCGGGCTGCCGGCTGCCAGATTCGCATTCACCGCGGTCGCGTCGTCGATCGTTGCACTGCCGGCGCTCACCAGCAGCGGATCGGTGTTGACGAGGTTCGCCGTGAACGTCAGGCCGCTCGGCGTCGCGCTGCTCGCCGTTCCCTTGAAGATCAGGTTATTGGCCACCGTCCCCGAAAAACCGGAACTCTGGTACACGTAGATGAAGGACGTCGTCGGGTTGTAGCTGATGTTGTTTTCGATTCGCAAGTTCGTCAGCGGGGCCGAAGCGGCCAGAATGATGTGCCCGGTGTTGAACGGATTCGGCCACAGAAAAGTATTATTCAGGATCGCCAGCGAATCCACACCGCTCGGATAGACCTGGACGCCCCATCCGCGCTCGATGCGGTAAAAAATGTTGTTCTTGATGGTGACGTTGTTCGAGTTCGTGTCCACATAAACGCCGTGGTCATGGTTCTTGTAGTTCTCTGAAGTCGGATTGCATCCGTTCTCCCCCGCCGCAAACCGGCCGATGTCATGGATCAGGTTCTGCTCGATCGTGACGTTCGGCGCCTCCAGAAATATCCCTACCAGGCCGTTTTTCGTATCCGTGCAAATCCGTCCGATATCGTGAATGTTGTTTTGAACGATATCGATGAACTGCCCGCCCGGAAAGTTTGAGAAGGCATCCCCTCCGCCCGCGCTCGCTCCGTAGTTCCGCACCTCGAATCCCTGAAACCGGATATAGCTGGCGGTAAACTGCACGGCCTCCGCCAGGGCATTGCTATTCCCGTCCAGCGCCGCTCCCCATTTATTCTGCGACATGAACGTCACGTAGGCGCCGGCATTGCCGCCGCGTGTGAGGTTCAGAGCCTCATGGTACACACCATCCATAACGATGACCGTGTCTCCGGGATTCACGACACCGGCGGCTTTTCCGATGGTTTGGTAGGGTGCGGTGGACGTGCCGGCATTGGAATCCGATCCGGTTGGGGAGACGTAACGCGTGGTCTGGCCAGACGCCCGCCCGGCCATCAAGACAAGCAAGGCAAGCAGGATGAACGCAGCGCTGGTGCGCTTCACAAAAAGATAACTGGCCATGTCATTCCCCCCCGACGATTCTCGCGCGCAATGCTTACCTCAGGCGTGCGCTTCCCGCATCTGAGGTAACTCACGACGGCGTCACGATCTACACCGGAAGTCTAAGTACGCTTGGGGACGAATGGCTACTGGCCAGTGGACCAAGTAGAGTACAGGCATCCATGCCGGTCAGGACTGTACTATAACCTAGAACGCGCCGAGGTTAGCGGAATTCGGCCCGTCTAAGCGGCGTCGGCCGGTGCAGCGCCTTGAGGCGGGCATCCGGGTTACGCCACCATGCCCGCCTGAAGGCGGGCGCTACAAACGTGAAACGTCCTGCCATCAAAAAATCGTGCTCGGCGCGAGAAGAACGGGTTCATACTCCTCCTGCCGAAAAGCCCGAAACGAAATTCGGAAAGAGTCCAACGATGAAAAGCCACCCAACCCGCATCGCTGCAGTGCTTGTGATTTGTTTCTGCTTTTGCGCGCCAGGGTCGCCTGCCCAGAACGCCACGGACGCATTTGACGCCCACTTGGTCGCCGCCAGGAACGCCGCCGGATTCGACTTTACCGGCACCCTCGCACGGTTGTGTGTCGCGCCGCCATTCGTTCCGAACACGCCGCGTGACGTAGCCCCCGGCCCTGCCCCCGCCCGGGATACCTGGTTTGCCGAACCGGCCAAAGTTTTCGATAACCTCTATTTTGTGGGCTCAAAGATTCACAGCTCCTGGGCGCTGACCTCGACGGAAGGAATCATCCTCATTGACACGCTGTTCACCTACAACTCGGAAGAGGAAATCGTCGGCGGCCTGAAAAAGCTGGGCCTCGATCCGGCCAAGGTGAAGTACGTAATCATCAGCCACTCCCATTCCGATCATGTAGGCGGAGCCAAACTCATGCAGGACCGCTACGGCTCCCGCATCGTCATGGGCGGCCCCGATTGGGATTCCATTGAGAAGTCCGTCAACGGCTATCCGGCAGGAAAGCCGAAACGTGACATCGTCGCCGACGACGGCCAAAAAATCACTCTCGGCGACACGGCGGTGACGCTGGTCGCTACGCCGGGGCATACACCGGGGACGCTCTCGATGATCTTCACGGTGAAGGATAACGGCAAGCCGCTGACGGTGGCATATTCGGGCGGCACGGCATTCAACTTCCCCAGCACGGCCGGGAACTTCGACACCTACATCAAGTCCCAGAGCAAAATGGCCGCCATGGCGGCGTCGGCCAACGCCACGATCCTGATGTCAAACCACTCGGAATTCGATTCTGCCTACACAAAAATCAAGATGCTTCCCTCGCGCAAGCCCGGCGAGCCACATCCATTCGAAATCGGGAAAGAGGCCGTGGCGCGCTATTTCGTAGTCAGCGGGGAATGCGCCCAGGCGGAACGAATCAGGCTGACCCAGCCGGGTCATTAACGCTACAACCATCCACGAAAAAAACGCAGTTTGTCATTCTGAGCGAAACGAAGAATCTCTCTTCGATTCAAGTGTGGGCAAAAAAAAGACGGAGAGATTCTTCGCTTCGCTCAGAATGACAAAATTCGATATGCCCCCGAAGTCCACCGGAGTGGACACCGTGCGTTCTCGCCCGACCAATCACCAGCCCATTTGCGCCATCCGCTTCAGGATGATCGCGCTGTAGCTATTCATGCGCTCCGGCCGTCGCCTCAGCGGCGCCGGCAGGATGGCAGCAAGCCGCGCCGCCCGTTGCCGGTCGATGTTCCGGGCCGAGGTTTCGTCATAGTACCGACACGCGGATTCCGCGCCATAGATACCCGGTCCCCATTCGACCACGTTCAGGTAGATCTCCAGAATGCGCCGTTTGCCAAGGACGAATTCGGCTACCGGCACAAGTGATGCCTCCGCGCCCTTGCGGAGGAAAGAGCGTCCCGTTCCCAAAAATAGATTTTTCACAAGTTGTTGCGTAATCGTGGAGGCTCCGCGGGTGCGCTCGCCTTCCAGATCGTCCTCGGCGGCGATTTGAATCTGGTGCCAATCGAATCCATGGTGCTGGTAGAAGCGCGTATCCTCCGCGGCGATTACCGCGTGCTGCAGTTCGGGCGAAATTTGACTGAGCGGAATGAATTCGAAGCGTTCGTGATACGGCTTGTTGTGAATCCATGCCTGCACATGGCGCTGCATGTGTACCGCGGTCGTCGGAGGGTCAATCCATCGCGTGGTCACAAGGGTCAGCGCTGCAAGCAGCCAGAGAAGAACCACTCCGATGACAAGCCAGCGAAGAACGTGCCGGAGCAAGGTCGTCCGAGGCGGGGTCCTAGTCTCTGTGTTCGCCATTGCAGTCACATGGTACCCGAGGGACATGGACTCTCGGGCAGGAGAAAGTTCAAGTGGCATCTGGCTGAGTGACCAGTTGAAGCCCCGCGCACGCTGCGAGACGATTCCGCAGGCTACCCGAATACCTACAATTTCAGGATTGACTCGCAATAGCCTTGAACCCGTGTCGACGCGGGAATGGGAGGATTCGATGTCATCTAATCCGGTCGCGTACGCGCAAAAGCGGCGCAGTTCGCGCATTGACAAAGCATTTATGCTCGCAGTGCAGGGCGTGGACGCCTCCCGCGCGCCGTATCGCGAGGAAGTGACCACCGGCACGATCAGCTGCCACGGCTGCACCTACCAGATGAGGCACCAGGTGATTCCCGGAGACATCGTGGTTTTGAATTCAGACCAGGGCGCCAGAAGCTACTCGGATTTTCCCAGGCGGGCGAAGGTGAAATGGGTGCAGAAACTCGACACCCCCAACAGCCAGGCGTACAACGTCGGCGTGGAATTGGAAACCGCGGGAAACATCTGGGGAATCGCGTCGCCGCCGGAAGATTGGCTTCCCAAACAATTGGGCAAGCCGGCGGAACCCGCGAGCCACGGTCGAGAATTGCGGCTCATCGCGCGGCCCGAAGCCCCAAAAGTTTCCTCGCGGAGCGAAGGATCGGCTCCTCCCCTCCCGAAGAAAATCGATGCGGGCGCCGCGCTCTCTCCATGGTTCTCCGACCTCATGGGCGGTTTAAGCAGCCAGATTCAGGCTACGGTCAGTGAAATTGCGGCGGTGACTCTGTCTACCGAAAAAAACCGCCTGTTGGAGGAATTTCGCACGCAGTTGCAGAACGAAGCGGCCGGAACGATCGAGCTCGTCATCGCCACGTCGAAAGAAGACTTGTCGCAGCGGGCGCTGAAGCTGGTGAATGAAGGGGCGGACGCCGCTGTCCGAAACAGCCACGGAAAATTAGCCGGGGCGATCGAGCGCGACGTCGAAAGCGCCAAGCAGCGCCTGACGACTCAGGAGATCGAACTGACGCAGCGCGTCGCCGCGATGTCGGCCCGCACCGTCGAGCAACTGCAGGCGACGCTCGAAGCCTCACGCACGGAAGCGGCGGCGCGCTTCGTGTCGCGACTGCGGGAACAGGTGGCGCCGGTACTGGAGGAAGCGAGAGCGGATCTTCAGAAGCTGGTGGCTTCGCAAACGGTTTTCAAGGAAGAATCGCAGGCGATCTACACGCGAGTCACCAACCAGTTGGAAAGCGACGCCAACGCCAGATTGCTGCAGACCAACGAGGAGCTGGAGAAAAGTTCCGCCTCTCTCGTGAACGAATGCAACGAAAAACTACGGGAGCTTTCGCAAACGTTTCAGCAAATCGCGCGAGATAGCGCCCAGACCATGATCGCGTCAGCGACCGACGACGCCAAAAAGAATCTGGAAGATCGAGCCGCCGAAATTTCCACGTATTTCACCGGACAGCTGGAGGGCCATATCCGCAATTATCTGGAATTCATCGGCGAATCCATCGCGGAGTTTCCAAAGAAAACTCCGGCCGCGTGACTCAGTTCATAGCTCGTACTGCTATTCGGAGTCGTCGACCGGGATATCGAACGAAGCGGTATTCACCAATCCCTTGCGTTGAAACTGTATCCACACCCGGTAAATGCCGGGCCGGGGAAACAGGACCACAAATTGAAGTTCCTTGAAGGCATGGCTGCCCTTGTCCAGGGACTGCGTCGGATGGTCATGCATCATGTCGATCAGATCGGAACTCGCCGCCAGCATGTGGGCCATCACGCCGAGATACGGCTCTATTCCATCGTCAGGCGTTACACGGAAACTCAGGGAAACTTTATCGCGTGCGAGAATGCGCTGCGGCGCCACCAATTCAACGTGAGAGTTTTCAGTTTGCCGCGCCGACAAATCCGCATGGATCTGGGCAGGTTGCAGAGAGAATCCGTCGCCGGGAATCATCACCGTGTTGGTGATCAGTTGTGGAGTTCCGCCCGACGGGTAAAAGTCGCTCAACACACGATACATGCCCGGTTTCGGGAAGCGCACATCCAGATGGAAATCTTCGCCCTCATTCCGTTCCGGATGGGTGTGCAGAAAAAATGAGAGGTCCTGGCTCACCACAAAAACGTGGTAGAGCTTTTCGTGAACGATCTCAAAATTGCGCACCGGGCTTCCATCCCCGGGCGCGACGACGCCGAACGTGAGCCGCGTCAGGTCCGCCGCCCGCGGAATGGAGGGCGCAACCGTGAAGTTGATGGGATATTCGGAAGTGTCCTTCACGCCCGCCACCAGCTTCATTCCGCACTTCGGGCAGAATCCCTCCTCCGAGGAACGCACGTCCGCGTCCATCGGGCAGTAGTACTTGCCCTCCGTATAATCGTCGACCTGTTGATTGGAGTCAGCCACCGCGGCGTTGATGGCGGCGACAATTCGGGTATCCGGCGCGGGCGCGTTCAGCACGCAATACAATGCCACCGCGAGAATCAGAGAAATTCTACCCATGGTCTTCCAGACAAATGCGCACGGCCAGTGCCGTTAAGCACTGGCCGTGCGAAGAAAGCAGTTGCGAGTTTGTCCCTTTCTTACTTCTTTCCCCCCGGCCAGGCCGGGCCCTCTTCAGGAGCGGCGACCGGCGCGATGCCCTTGTAGATGAACTTCTGCACGCGCTGCCCCCGGTACGTTTCTGTGGTGAAAATGTTGCCCTTTGAGTCTACCGCGATACTGTGCACCGCGTAAAACTCACCCGGCTGGCGTCCACCGTCGCCAAAGCTGTAAATCTCGTTCATCGATGCCCGGTCGAAAACGTGAATCTTTTCGTTCGCGCCATCCACCAGGTAGAGATAGGTTTGCTTCGGATCCTTGGAAAAAGCGACTTCCCAGACGGAGCCGTCGCCGCGCGTATTCTTCAGCACAAATACTTCCTTCACGAAAGTGCCGTCCTGCTTGAAGATCTGAAGTCGATCGTTCACGCGGTCGCAGACATAGAGAAGGCCGTCGTCGGAGGGCACGGCGCAGTGCACCGGGTTGCGGAACTGCTGAGCAACCGGCGCAGCGGGATCGTACGGTCCGGGGTTGGTGTCGTCCGGAACCTTGCCGTAGGCGCCCCAGTGACGCTTGTACTTCAGGGTGTCAGCATCCCAGACGGACACACGCTTGTTGCCATAACCGTCCGCGGCAAAAAGCTCGTTGGTCTTGGGATTGATGCGGATCATGGCAACGCCCTTGACGTTGTCCGTATCGTTGCTGCCCTTGCTGCCGTTGGCGTGGCCGATTTCTCCGAGGAACTTGCCATCCAGGTCGAACTTCAGGATGAAACTGTCGTGGTAAACGCCGGGGCCCTGCGCGACACCCGCTTCTGGAGCGTTGAGCGGCGCTGGCGGTGCAGCTCCTGGAGGGGCTCCAGGTTGACGCGCGCCGTTTGCACCCAGCCAGACATTGCCCTTGTTATCGACCGTGATTCCGTGATTGGAGCTCGGCCAATCGTGACCATCCGATTTGCCCCAGTGACGAACCAAATTCCCCGCCGGGTCAAATTCCAGGACATCCGGCGCCTGGATGCAGCATTCGGCGCTGTTAGTTGCGAGATAGGATTCCTTGGGTTCCAGCGTGCCTTCCCGGTGGATGATCCATACGTTGTCGCTCGAATCCACGGAGACGCCGATGGTCTGGCCGATCACCCAATGGTTAGGCAAAGGTTTCGGCCAGAAAGGATCGACTTCGAATTTGGGCGCCATCGCCCCGCCGGCGTGCACTACCGCACGCCTACTGACCAGAACCGACCCGGCCGCGAAAAGCGCCGCCAAAGCCACGATCGTTCCGCCAACACACCACTTTCGATTCATAGTTATTCTCCTCGCCCGCGATACTTCCCTCGCCCTACTTCGGGTAACAGTCCCTAACTTTATAACGGTGTTGGTGTCTATACAGTATTGGCATTCGAATGTAAACTGAAAATATGGCGGTCAGCCCAGTGCGCCGAATGATAATTGCGGTCGCGGGACTGTTTTTGTTCGTTCCTTCCATGTCTCCCGCGAACCGCCCTCTTCCCGAAGACGTCATCGTAAAAGGCCTGATGCAGCGGGCGCCCGGCCGGCTCGAATTATTGGTTCGCCTACCTCTCGCCGCCGTGAAGGATATTCAATTCCCGACTCGCGGGGAGACGGGTTACCTCGACCTGGACGCCATAAAATCCATGCTCCCGGGAGCGGCAAAATATTGGATTGCCGGCTGCTTTGAGCTTCGGGAAGACGGCGTGGAGGATCATGCCCCGGAAATCCTCCAGACCCGCGTCTCTACGAGTTCCGATCCATCTTTTCGTTCGTACCAGCAGGCTCTCGCTCATTTCGATGTTTCAGATCTGCCGCCGGACACGGAGGTTTCCCCGGACCAGATGTGGTTCGACATCCACTTTCGATTCACCACGCGATCCGATCGATCGGTGGTCGAACTACGCACAAAACTCGCGGACCTGGGCGTCCGTGTCGAGACGGACTTGAAGTATGCGGGCCTGAATGGTGAATTCCGCGATTTTTCGTTTGAGGGCGACCCTGGACTGATTTATCTCAATGCCCGCCCACAGGATGCGCTGACGCAGTTCCTGCAGTCAGGATTTCGATTCATACTGACTTCCACGGATTTCCTGATTTTCCTCCTTTGTCTGGCGCTTCCCCTCCGGCACTATCGGGACGCCTTCCCGGTTGTGGCCGCGTTCGCGGCCGCGCTGTCTGTTACATTGCTGGCTTGCGCCTTCGGAATGGCCCCAGATACCCTCTGGCTCCGTCCTCTGATCGAAACCCTCAGCGCGATTCTGATTCTCTTGGCTGCATTTGCAAATATTATCGGGAACGTGACGCCGCGGCGCCGCACTCTTTTCGCGTTGAGCGCTGGATTTGTGTACGCATTCATTTCTTTGTTCGATTTCAGCGCGAAAGCGCAGTTTGGCGGAGAGCACCGTGCAATCTCCGCATTCTCCTACGATATTGGGGCGGTTTTTGCTATGAGCATCCTGGTTGCGCTGCTGGTGGTGCTGTCGTCCTGGATGTTTAAATTCGCCAGAGCCGCGCGCCTGGAGATGATCATCGTCTCGGCGCTCGCCGCCGATACCGCCTGGGGTTGGCTCGCGGAACGCTGGGGCCGCCTGAAAATGATCCCGATTCACGTGGTCTTCGATGCCAGCCTGCTGGCGCTGGTGCTCCGGTGCCTGTCCATTCTGGTGCTGTTCGGCGGACTCCTGTGGCTCACGGATGAATGGCTGAAGTCCCGCTATTTCCCGCCGGCGGAAATGTGCCCCAAAGACAAGCAAGAGACCGCAATATGAAATGGGCCGCTCTCGCCGCGCTGTTTAGCTTGTTGCTGTGCCCGGGCACTGCCTTCGCTCACGACGTTCCCAACGAAGTCGCGATCAAGATTTACCTTAAACCGGAGTCCGGCCGGATGCTGATGCTGGTTCGCATTCCCGCCAGCGCATTAATCGACATCCTTTTCCCCACTCAACCCGAGAGCGATTGGCTGGACCTGCGGCAGATCGACGGATTCGCACAGGAAGGCGCAAGAGTGTGGGTCGCGGATTTGCTTTCCGTACGAGAGGGCGGCCAGCTTCTTCCCCATCCCCAGGTGCGCTCAGTGCGCATCTCCCGGATTGGCAACCCGTCTTTCGATTCGTTCGACGGCGCCCTGGCGCACGTGAACGGCGAACGTCTGCCTCCCGACACGCTGCTGACCCAGGATCAAGCCGTGGTCGATGCGCTGCTCGAATCGCCGATCCAGTCGGCGCGATCGGATTTCAGCTTCGAGCCTCGCTTCGCGCGCGTTGGCGTTCGCGTCACTACGTCGCTCGCGTTTCTTCCGGCGCAAGGCGGAATCCGGCAGTTCGAGTACGATGGCGATCCCGAAACATTCCATCTCGATCCAAACGGGAGCCAGGCATTCACCCGCCTCGTGCCGGCTGGCTTTGCGCACTTTTTCCAGCACGCGGATTACCTTCTGTTTCTCTTGTGTGTCGCGCTGATTTTCGTGCGCATTCCAACGCTGGCGGCGTTCGCTGTAGCTTTTGCCGTGGCTCAATCCGTGGCCCTGTTCGGGTACGAATTCGGCTTGGCGCCTCCCGACGCGTGGATTCCTTTGTGGGGCATACTGATTTCTGCCGCGACGGTGTACGCGGCAATTGAAGTGATCGTCAGCGCGGGAGATGAGGAGAACCGGTGGGGACTTGCGATTGCCGCAGGGCTGCTCTTCGGCTCGGGATATAGCTTTGCCCTAAGTCCGTTCATCCAGTTTGGAGGAACGCGTCGTCTGGTTTCGGTGCTTGCGTTTAACGCCGGCATTCTGGCCGGCTACAGCCTTGCGCTGGTTCTGCTGTTTGCCGCGGTGGGAATCTTGTTGCGATTTTCCAGCGCGCCGCGGATCGCCTCCATCATCGCCGCCGCGGTCGTGCTGCGTGTTTCCTGGCATCGAATGCTCGAACGCGCCCAGGATTTCAGCCTCGCATCCATGAGTTTCCCGGCAGTGAGCAATTCAACGCTCACGCTAGCGTGCGTGGCCGTCGCAGCTGCCTTCACAGCGTATTTGTATCGAACGCGGCAAATCACATCCACGCGACGCTGAGGGTCAAGTGGCATAGACTTCAGTCTGTGGCTTTCCAAATGATCTTGGCGAACGAGTAGCTTCCACACATCTTCCGCCCGACGAATGAACCCACACAATTCTTAAGCTGAGTTCAATGCCGGGCTTCCGCCTGCGCGGCGGGTCCAGCTCCGCCTTTGTTTTCCACGGAAACAGCTCCGAAGTTTCGCGCGCTTCGGCGTTCCGGCAAATGCCCGGGAATGACCGGCAGGAGAACGAGACTCGTCCCGGCAGGGACGCCGTGAATGACGGAACCAGGCGGGAGATTCAACGGAGTGCGCAGAAAAAAAGTATGGGCGAATCGGGGCTTGTAGCCGCGCAGCCAGACCAGCGGTTCAATGCGGCCGCCGGGAAGTTCAACGGTAATCTGCACGGAAGGCGTTTCCGGAATGGCCTTCGGCCAGAAGCCGTCGAGTTGAAACAAGGACTCGACTTTATAATCATCGCCGACCACCAGCTCTCGAGGACGATCCACGATCGCAGGAAATTGTGAAAACTTCGGCGGGGCAGGCAAATCGTTCGGATCCCCTTCCGGCGCGCCGCCGTCAACCCAATTGGCAACCAGCTCAAGCTGCTCCTGCGTAAGGGCCTGATCGTTGCGGAATTGCCCAAATCCTTTCACCGCACCCCAGGGCGGCATCCTCCGCTCCAGCACCTCTTCCTTAATTGCCTTGGCCCAAGGGAGGGCTTCCTGGTAACCCATCAACGAGAAAGTCGAGCCGCCCAGGCGATGGCAGGCCACGCAGCGGGCGTAGACGATCCGCGAAATTTCGCCGTTCCAGGTCAATTTTGTGGTGATCGCGTCATGCCCCTGCGCCGCCAGACAGGAACAGAAAAGCGCGGCGATAGACAAAATGAATGGACGCCTGCCGGACATGAACCGAGTGTAACGCTAAATTCGAGGGAATTCACGAGCGGCGGCCGCGCGGGGGGCGAGGCCCGGACAATTGTTCCGTCACGCTGTGGAATCAGGCCCGGCAGTTAAATTCAAGTTGAATCCCGGCAACGTCGATAATATCGCCGGGAATCAGTTTGGTCGGACGCGTGGTGGGATTGCCGTTGACGCTAGGTACTCTGCTGGCCGCGCAAATATAGTAAGAATCCTTGTTGCGGCGAATGATCTGCGCGGCGGCCGCCGGGGCAAACCATTTTCGCAATTTTACGGTGGCCATTTCCGATTTTCCGATGACCGTCAAATTGCTGGTCAGGGAGTACTCGCTGGCGTCCGTCTTGCCTTTTCGCACTACCAGCGTCGGCACCTTCAGGCGCTCGGGCGACAGCTGCGAGCTTTCACCCTGGGCCGCGAGCTGCTGGAGAAATTCAGCGCGTTCCTTCGTGCCAAGCATGGCTGTCTCTTGAATTTTTGGCGCTTCCGCCTGTTTGGGGCCCACCCATACCATCAATCCTTCCGGTTCCCAGGAATCCTGAATGTGGATCTTGTGTTTCCCGATCGCGATCGTATCGGAGAGATTGAGGCAGACCGTTTTGATTCTCTGTCCATTCACGAAGGTGCCGTTCAGGCTGCCGAAATCCTCCAGCATTAGCTTGCCATCGGGCCCAATGAACGCTCGAGCGTGATGATGCGAGACCGCCGGATTGTCAATGACCAGGGCGTTGTCGGGAGCCCGTCCAATCCTCACTCCGCGTTCGCGAACTTCCGCTTCCTTCAGCACCGTGTCTTGAAATTGCAGTACCAGTCTGGGCATTTTACTTTCTCCGTCTCGTTCAGTTTCCGCGGCCGCTCAGCCATCTGCCGAAGCGAGTAAGATTGCCGCTCGCGCCGGATTCCTTCGGGGCATGGCGAAGAACGATGGCAGTGATGTTGTCGCCTCCGCCGGCGTCGTTCGCAAGCGTCACCAACTGGTCCGCCGCTTCCTGGGCGTGCCGCGAGTCGCGCAGAACCCAGCCAATTTCGCGGTCGGTCACTTCGCGCGTCAGCCCGTCGGAACACAGCAGTACGATATCGCCCTCCATGACCAGTTCGTCGAGCACATCCACTTCAACTTCCGGTTCAACTCCGACAGCCCGCGTAAGCAAATGATGCAAGCTGTTGCAGCCGAATTGAGCTTCATTGCCCGGATCCAGGCTCAACCCCGCGATGTAGGTGTGATCTTGCGTGAGCTGCTCGAGATGATCTCCGCGCAGCCGATAGGCGCGGCTGTCGCCCACGTGAGCCACACTCATGCATCCATCCGCAAGAAAAACGGCCACCACGGTCGCGCCCATTTTCTGATGATTGGCGCCCTCGAGTGCCGCCCGGTGAACGATTTCGTTTGCCAAACGAATTCCGCTGACCAGGCGGTTGGATGCCTCGCTGATTCCCTCAATGCGTTTGCCCGCGAGTTCCTGCGACGGGTTGGCCTCTGCATCCCGGCAGTATCCCAGGACGGTTTCCACCGTGAGGCGGCTGGCAACCTCACCGCACGCCATGCCCCCCATCCCGTCCGAGAGCACGTACAGGTTCAGACCCGGCGCTGTGCAGAAGCTGTCTTCATTGTTGCCTCGAACCCTGCCGACGTCGGTGCAAGCTCCCACTTCCCACTGTGGTTCAGCTGCCGGACCGGCGGCGGAATCCGTGACCGGACGAAGATCCAAGCTCATGATGGCGTTCTGCCGGCCCATGAAGTGACTCTCCCTATTCGCCTTCCGAAAACTCAATCTACTTTACGGCGTGCGGCTTAAAACCTTCGGCGATTAACCGCTCGCGAGCTTCTTCCAGATCCTTCTGGTTCGCATACGGACCCACTCGAACTTGATACGACTGCATCCACAAAACGGTCTTGTGATAGGAAATGCTGTGAAGTCCGAGCTGCCGCAATTTATCCACGGCGTTGTCGGCCCACGTCGGATCTTTGAAGCTTCCCACCTCGAGATACAGCGCTTTTGCGCCAGGAGCTACCGCGTCGGCGTCCACCACCTTTGTTTCCGCATTCGCGTCAGGGAACGCGGCGGCTTCCGGCGCGGCGGCCGCGGATTCGCGACTTGCATCGTCGGCGGTTGATTTTGCGGCGTCATCTCGCGCGTCCGTCGCCGTGGAAGCTACGAGCGCCGGCTGCGAATGCTGGGCCGCCGATGGCGACACGGCAGGGTGAGCTGCCGTCTGTGGCTTCACGCGCTGCTTCGCGACGACGGCTTTCGGTTCAGGCGTCTTCAGCGGCGCGTCCGTTTTCGTTCGGGCATCGGAGATGTTTTTTCCGGCGGCCGGGACCACGGACATGCCCAGGTTCACCGCGGAGCTTGTGATCATCGCGCTGCCGTTCGGTCGAGCCGCGCTGGCCGGCTGAAAACTGGATTCTTGTGCAACAGAAGACGTCGTAGCGGATTGCGGATTTACCGCAGCCGTCGCCGAGGCAATCACCGTCGGTGCGGCAACTTGATTCTTCCGGCTGGCGATGACGGACAACACGATCACACTCGTCAGCAGAACCGTGGCGCCGAGCGCAGCTCCGATGGCTCGCTTTGCCGGCCACTTTGTGACGGCGCTCCAATTGCGACTGCGCGCGAACTGCACGGCCTTATCAACCTGAGGCTGGACGGCATGGAGGAGATCCTCGGCAGCGCCCCGGATATCGGTGACAAACACATCCCACTGGGAAACTGCCGGACGCCGCGCAGTTTCACGTCGCAGTGCTGTCGTCAGCGCGTCCACGGATTGAAATCGTTTGGCGGAATCTTTTCGCAGGCACTTCAGAATAATCTCTTCGGCGTGCGGCGGCAGCGCCGGCATGAGTTCGCGCGGCCGCGTGGGTTCTTCCCGAAGATGCTTCAGCGCCACCGCGATCGGAGTTTCCCCCGTAAACGGCTGCACACCCGTCACCATTTCATACAGCAGCAAGCCCAGTGCGTAGATATCGGTGCGTGCATCGACGCGCTTCAGTTCCAGTTGTTCCGGCGCCATATACGAAGGCGTGCCCACCATCGTGTTCGTCAGTTGCCCGGTCCCCTGGAACTGGCGGGCGATTCCGAAATCCATCACCTTCACACCGCCGTTGGCGTCCACCATGATGTTGGTTGGCTTCAGATCGCGGTGCACAATGCCTTGCACGTGGGCTTCGCGCAGCCCGGCGCAGACCTGCAGCGCCAGGTTCACGGCGTCAGGCCAGGAAAAAGTTCCCACGCGTTGCAGCATGGACTGCAAGCTCTCGCCCTCGACCAGCTCCATCGAAATGAACACCGCTCCGTTCGAGCGATTCAGCTCATGGATGCGGCAGACATTCTTGTGAGTGACTTTTCGCGCCAGGCAGACTTCTCTTCGAAGGTTTTCCTGCATCGCCGGATCACCGGCGATCTCAGGCCGCAGGATCTTTAGCGCAATGATCTCGTCCGTTTCGCGGTCGCGAACCTTATGAACAATGCCCATGCCGCCCTTGCCGACTTCGGAGAGCACCTCATACCGGGATGGGAGATTCAATGTGGCCGTTTCACGCCAGATGACTTCGAAGATTTCCTCGTTGTCAGCGCCGTCGTCGATCTGAGTAGCCGGCATGCGATTGCACTGCAGCGTGGAGTGCTTCTCAACGCGTTGATGCGCATCTCTGGAAATCAGGATCTGGCCAAAAGAAGCCTGTTTTGTGAGACTTACGACCCCGCTGACCATGGTGCCGAACATCTCGATCCCGGAGCGTTCGCCGCCCAGGCTGTAGATCCCCACGCGCAATCCGTGCTGTTGCCCGTGGTGTAAATCGGGAATCGCCGCCGCTCGCCGCTGCAATTCCACAGCGGCCCGAACCGCGGTTACGGGCTCATCAAATTCGGCCATTACCGAGCTGGCCAGGGTCTTGATCACGCTGCCACCGTGGCTCTGCACGGTGCTGAGAATCACCTGATTCAGGGCCGCGATCACGCGGCGCGCGCCGGCGTCCTCTTCCCCTGACTCGGTGCTCGGGCAAACGAAATCGGCGAAAAGAAAGCTTACGCAACGATCCGGCGGCGCGGTTTGCGCGGCTGGCCCGGTGCGGACGGTCGGTTGAGAATCAACCAGGGTTGTCGCCATAGTCTCAAGCTCCACAGTTTTGGATCGAGATGAGAATAACTTTCCCACTCGGCTGCGCCAATGGACTAGCCGTATCAGTATTACTGGTACATTCGTACTAAGTGCCTGATAGGACTAGGTATGGCGTCGCCTCAAGAGACTGGGTACGCCCGGAGGACAGAATTCGGCGATTTGGGAAACGGTGAGGAAACCGCCACCCCGTGAAGAGCTGCGAATCGAGCTATTCAATTTAGAGCGTTCGGACGTGCCGCCTGGGATAGAATGGCGCGCAAATGCGGCGCGCTCTTTTTCTGCTTTTCCTCGCATCCGTTCCTGTTTTCCTCAGTGGGCAGGGTAAGCCTCTGTCCACGAAGCCGCACGGGTCGCGGCCCCAGTTCGTGGTCGCCAAGGCGAGTATCCCCGAGATGCAAGCCGCGATGCGGCAGGGACGCGTGACGTCGCGCGATCTGGTGCTCCAATATCTGATTCGCATCGCCCTCTACAACAGAAGCCTCAACGCAATTATCACCGTGAATCGCAATGCCTTGCGACAAGCGGAGCAACTCGACCGCGAGCGTGCCAGCGGCCATGTGCGCGGCCCGCTGCACGGGATTCCGATTGCGCTGAAGGACAACATTCACACGACGGACATGCCGACGACGGGAGGGGCGCTGGCCTTTAACGCGCTCGTGCCGCCGTATGAGGCAACGGTCACGCGGAATTTGCGAGACGCGGGAGCGGTGATTCTCGTGAAGACCACGATGACGGAACTCGCGAACTGGGTCGCCGGCGATCCCACTCCGATGCCCGGCGGCTACAACGCTCTGGTTGGATTTAGCATGAATCCCTACGACCCAAGGCGCGATCCGCGCGACGCCACATTCGACGGCCGGCCAGTCCTCGGCACCGGCGGTTCCAGTTCCGGCGTCGGCACCGCGGCGAATTTATGGGCAGCCAACGTCGGAACCGAAACTTCAGGCTCCATCCTCAGCCCGGCGAACCAAAACATGCTTGTTGGAATCAAGCCGACGGTGGGGCGCGTCAGCCGCCACGGCATTATTCCCATTACAGCGGACCAGGATACCGCCGGACCGATGGCCAAGTCCGTGACCGACGCCGCCATACTGCTCGGCGCTCTGGAGGGCGCCAAGCCCGATCCCGACGACCCGGCGACCACGAAGTGCGCTCCGCCCCCCGGCCGTGACTACACGCGCTTTCTCAAACCCGACGGACTGAAAGGCGCGCGCATCGGTATTCCGCGAGCCTTTTACTACGATCCGATTACTCCGCCCGGTGAGAAGGAGCCTCGCGGCGGGTTGGACGCCAATCAAAGAAAGGTGATGGCCGAAGCGATCGAGGTGCTCAAGCAGAGAGGCGCCGTCGTTGTAGATCCTGCCGACATTCCGAGCGTTGTCTCGGCCGATCCTGAACGCAATCTGCTCAAGTGGAACACCTGCTCCGGCGTCGATAACGCCAAAGGCAAGGATGACGGCTGTTCGATCGTATTCAAGTACGGGATGAAGCGCGACTTCAATAAATGGCTGGACTCGCTCGGGGCTTCCGCGCCCGTAAAATCACTTACGGAACTGCGCAAATTCAACCTGGCACACACGGCGGCCGGAGCTATCAAGTTTGGCCAGTCGCAGTTGGACATCTCGGACGAGATGAACTTGGAGCAAGATCGCGAGCGCTATGCGAAAGACCGCGCGAAGGATCTAGAATTAGCGGGTGCGCAAGGAATCGATGCCGCGTTGAAAGAAAAAAACCTGGACGCCCTGCTCTTTCCCGCCGCCACCGGGGCCGCCATTGCGGCCAAGCCAGGGTATCCCACGGTGATCGTTCCGTTCGGGATGGTTCCGAATGAACCTAAGGTCCCTTTCCCGGAAGGGTTCAACGCCAAGCCGGCGCCGTTTGGCGTCAGCTTCACGGGCACAGCCTGCAGCGAGCCGCGGCTCATCGAACTTGCCTTCGGATTTGAGCAGGCGACGAAACGGCGCGTGCCGCCCATGACCCAATAACAATTGTGGCTGCCGGAGTATCATCTTGCGCTGCGCCGGTGCAAACATTTTTGCGCGGGACTCATTGAATCGGCGTATATTGGGGCCACTTGGGGCCCCGCACGATAATTGCGCATGAGACGTGCCAAAACGGCAGAAATGCACCGTCCGGCGAAAGGATTCACGTCATGATCACTTTCAAGTTCAGGGTTGCGATGTGGCCCGCAGTTGCTGGAGGCATTCTTGGTGTCGCAGCTTTCCTGATACTCGCATATCCTTCGATCGCCGCGGAATCCACGAACGCTCCGGTGACGTTTACGAAGGACGTCGCGCCGATTCTGCAAGCGAAGTGCGAGGAGTGCCACCACAAAGGAACCGCCGCGCCCATTTCGCTCTCGACTTATGAAGAAACACGCAAGCAGGCCGCGCTGATCAAGCAGAACGTCGCTTCGCGGATGATGCCGCCGTGGCATCTCGACCGGACGGTTGGAATTCAGCGTTTCAAGAACGATCGATCGCTCACGGACGAACAGATTTCCACGATTGTCCGTTGGGTCGATTCGGGCACGCCATTCGGGGATCCGAAGGACCTGCCGCCCGCCAAGGTGTGGCCGAATGACAATGACTGGCAGCTCGCCGCGCAGTTCGGCAAGCCGGACATCATCGTCAAGTCAGCGCCCTACACGGTCCCAGCACATGGACAGGATGCCTGGTGGAAACCGTTGAGCGACGCGCTGCCCGTGACTGAGGCGCGATGGGTGCGCGCGGTGGAGATGCGGCCGGGAACTCCCGCGGGGCGCCTGGTTACGCATCATGCGCTCGCCCAGCTTTTGCAGGATGAACCGGGCGTCAGCAACGCCGCCGATGATGACGGAATCGACCAGAAAGCCGCGGCGATCCGCAACGACGGCGGGCTCTTGATGGAGTGGGCCATCGGAAAACAATTCGACGTCTATCCCACCAACACCGGCAAGCTGCTATTGCCCGGCGCGAGGATCCGGTGGGAAGTGCATACTCACGCGGTCGGCGAAGCGGTTCGTGATGACGTCGAGCTGGGAATCTATCTCTACCCCAAGGGCGTGGTGCCGAAGTACCGCACGCGTTTGATGGAATTTCACGCCAGCCAGATGGGTCATGTTCTGGATATTCCTCCGAACTCCATGACTCAAACGCAATCTTTCCATGTGCTCAAACAAGCTGCGCGGCTTGAGAATTTCCAGCCGCACATGCACCTGCGCGGCAAGGCCATGTCCATGGAAGCAATCTTGCCGGATGGCACGACGCAAATGCTGAGCTACGTCGACCGTTTTGTCTTCAACTGGATGAACAATTACATCTACGCGGAGGACGCGGCGCCGGTGCTGCCGAAAGGCACGATCATTCGGATCACCGCGTGGCACGACAACACCGCGGCCAATCCCAACAATCCCGATCCCAACCAGTGGGTCGGCTGGGGCGACCGGACCATCGATGAGATGGCGCACGCCTGGGTGAATGTCACCTACCTTACCGACGACGACTATAAGGAATGGGTGGCCAGCCATAAACCCGACCAGGCGATGCCGGAAGAGATGCATCACCACTAGTTCGAGACTCGCGGCCGGAGCGACGGCTCTTTCTGCGCTGCTGCTCCGCATCCTCACTGAGGAAGCCGAAATCAGGGAATACCGCTCATAGCGTAGAAGGAGAATCCTGGGTGTACACACTTCGGCCATTGGTGACATTTCTGTCTCGTGCGATCTTTCTGGCATTTTGGGCGCTGGTGTGGGCCACGTCGCCTGTGCACGGACAGGCCGGGCAGTTGCCGCTTGAGCCTTTGCATACCGCAGGTCAGAACGTAACCGCCGTGTACGAGGGCTGGTACAAGAATCCCGACGGCACGTTCAGTCTTCTTTTTGGATATTTCAACCGGAATTTGAACGAAGAACTGGACATCCCGGTGGGCGCGGACAACCGCATGGAACCCGGCTCGCCGGATCGCGGACAGCCGACGCACTTTCTGCCTCGACGGCAGTGGGGCGTGTTCACCGTAACGGTGCCGCAGGATTTCGGGACCAACAAACTCAGCTGGACGCTTGAGGCGCACGGCCACAGAACCTCAATTCCCGCGCACCTCGACCCGCGGTGGGAGATTTCGCCCTTACTCGACCCGGGCATCGGGAACACGCCGCCCATCATCAGCTTTGAAGACGGCGGCCCATCCGGACAAGGTCCGGGTGGAATCAGCACCGAACTCACGACCACGTTACGAAATCCGGTCACCCTTACCGTCTGGGCTGCCGACGATGCCAAGACGTTTCAAGGCGGCCGGGCTCCCGATTCCCCGCCCGTGACGGTGACTTGGGTTAAATTTCGCGGGACCGGCAACGTGACGTTCGCCAATAACAAGCCCGCGGTAGAGAAAATGAACGGAAAGTGGAAACCCGTTCCCGTCTTCAGCGGCAAGGCCACCACGACCGCCACATTCAGCGAACCGGGCGAATACGTGCTGCACGTGGTCGCCAATGACTGGTCCGGAGAGGGCGGCGGCGGATTCCAATGCTGCTGGACCAATGGCCAAGTGAAGGTAACCGTCAAACCGGAAGGCGCCGGCGGGCAATAATCCACTCTGAATTTATTGATTTCTGCGAAGTTGACGATTCTGCAGTTGCCTACCCAGCGGCAATTTTGACAAGACTGCCCGGCGGGAAATAAATCCGCGCCCAACGCCGATATTTTCATTACAATCGCGTGTCCCGCGAGAAATGATTCGAGGCTCGTTTTGGATTTCGGCAAGCTTCTGCGATCGAAACTGGAAGAGCGGCGAGGCCTGGTGGTTCCGGGCGCCGCCGACGCGCTTGCGGCGCGCGTCATCGCCAGCCTGGGTTTTGAGGCGGTCTATATCACGGGCGCGGGAGTGACGAACGCATTGCTGGGGATGCCTGATCTCGGATTCATCAGCCTGCCTGAACTTGCCCAGCAGACCGCGGCCATCCGCGATGCGGTCGAGCTTCCGATCATCGTCGATGCGGACACCGGCTTTGGCAATCCTCTGAATGTTCGCCACACGGTTCGGGTGCTGG
>Ga0070735_10000517_pt1 | contig 41461 bp, 37 predicted proteins | sample Coa_R1_FD_66443 | JGI IMG/M metagenome (GOLD analysis project Ga0070735, IMG submission 66443) | Surface soil microbial communities from Centralia Pennsylvania, which are recovering from an underground coalmine fire - Coalmine... | ecosystem: Environmental > Terrestrial > Soil > Unclassified ... | reverse complement strand
GCAACGATTGCGCTGCGAACGCAGCAAATCATCGCCCACGAGACCGGCGTAACGAATACCGTCGATCCGCTCGGCGGGTCCTATTTTGTCGAAGCGCTCACCAACGAGGTCGAACGCGGTGCCTGGGACTACATTCACAAGATCGACGCCATGGGCGGAATGGTGGCGGCCATCGAGCGCAGCTACCCGCAGCGCGAAATCGCCGAAGCGTCCTATCGTTACCAGCGCGAACTGGATCGCAAGGAAAAAATCATGGTCGGCGTCAACGATTTCATTTCCGAGGAGAAGCCGCTCGAAATTTTGCAGATCGACGAGACGGTTGCGCATCGGCAAGCCGAGCGGCTGGCCAAGCTGCGCAAGGAGCGCTCGCAATCCGAAGTCGAACGCCGGCTGACGGCGCTTCGCAAAGCCTGCGAAGGCACTGAGAACCTGATGCCGCACATCTACGAAGCCGTGAAGTCCTACGCAACGCTGGGCGAGATTTGCGACGCCATGCGCTCCGTTTTCGGCACCTATGAAGAAGTCGCCATAACGTAAGCTGACCGGAGACGAAAGCTTCCGCCTCAAAGAGTGTGAATGGCCGCTGCGCTCACGCCTCTCGACGCCATCGATTCCGTCAATCCGGCGACATGCGAAGTGCTGGCTCGCTTTGCGCGAACCGCTCTGTCCTCGGTCCCCGCGGTCGTCGGCAACGCAAGAGAGGCGCAGCGGAAATGGGCGGCGCAGCCCATCCGGCATCGGTCTGCGCTGCTGCGAAGTCTGCGCGCTACGCTGCTTGCGCGCCGCGGTGAACTGGCCGAAGCGGTTGTCCTGGAAACGGGCAAGCCTCGCGTCGAAGCGCTGTTTGCTGACGTGTTCGTGGCGCTGGATTCAGCCGAGTACTGTGCGCGCGCCGCCGCGCGGCTCCTGCGGCCCGAGCGCGTTCCGCATCACAGCGCAGCCGCGAAAGCCAAATCCGGACGACTCGTCTACGACCCGCTCGGAGTGCTCGGCATTATCGGTTCCTGGAATTATCCGCTCGCCATTCCGCTCAGCCAGATTATCCCTGCCGTCGCTGCCGGTAACGCGGTAGTCTGCAAAACGAGCGAGTTTACACCGCGCTGCGGCGCGCTCATTGGAAGCCTTTTTGTGGAGGCCGGCTTCCCGGAGAATCTAGTTACCATCCTCCAAGGCGGTCCGGAAACCGGCGAAGCGCTGATCGACGCGAAACCCGACAAGATCTTCTTTACCGGCAGCGTTGCCACGGGCCGCCGCGTGGCCGAAGCCTGCGCTCGACGCTTGATTCCCAGCGTGCTCGAACTGGGTGGCAAGGACGCCATGCTGGTCCTCGCCGATGCCGATCTCGGAGCCGCCTCGAGCGCCGCCGTTTGGGGCAGCTACACCAATTGCGGCCAGGTTTGCCTTTCGGTCGAGCGGATTTTCGTCGAGCAATCTGTGGCTGAGGAATTCACCCGCCTCTGCGTCGAGAAAACCAGGAAGCTGCGCATCGGCCCCGGCTCCGATCCGCTGAGTGATGTCGGTCCCCTGATCCGGCCGCAGCACGTGCAACGCATGCGTGACTTGCTCAAGGATGCCGCCGAGCGAGGCGCGCAAATTCTCTGCGGCGGAAAAGCGCGTCCTGATCTCGGGCCGAATTTCTTCGAGCCTGCGGTGGTGACACAGGTGGATTCCTCGATGCGCCTCTTCCAGGAAGAAACCTTTGGACCGATCCTTGCGATTCAGGCAGTCCGCGATTCCGTGGAGGCTGTTACGCGCGCGAACGACTCGCATTTTGCTCTCGCGGCGAGCGTCTGGACGGCGGACAAAAGGCGTGGAGAGCAAATCGCGAGGCAGCTCCGCGCGGGAGCGGTAATGATCAATGACGCGATCAGCTACTTCGCTATTGCGGAAGCTCCCCACGGTGGCTGTGCTCTGAGTGGCTGGGGACGCACGCATGGGAAAGCCGGCCTCCTCGAAATGGTGCAGCCGAAGTACATCGATACCGACCACATGCCGGGCACGGAAAAACCCTGGTGGTATCGCTACGGTCCGGATCTCGAACGCGCCGCCGATTCCTTCCTCCAGTTTGCATTTGCGCCCGGCCTTGTCCGCAAACTCCTCCATGCCCGCTCTGCTCTACGCACCCTCTTCCGCGATCATGGTTTACGATAGCGAAGGGAAAGAACGATGCCCATGCTGAACCCACGCTCCGAATGGATCTACGACTGGAATCTCGCGGCGGCCCCGCCGATCGCTCCTGGAACCCGCGTCTTGCTGAATGACGAAACGCTGCGCGACGGCCTGCAAAATCCTTCCGTGTTCGATCCTTCGATTGAAGAAAAAATCGAAATTCTCCATCTTATGGAGTCGCTCGGTATCGACTCCCTCAACATCGGCCTCCCCGGCGCGGGTCCGCGCGCCGCGGCTCATACCGAAGCGCTCGCCCGCGAAATCGCGACCAATCGCATGCGGATCCGGCCCAATGCGGCCGCCCGGACCGTCGAAGCCGACATCCGTCCCATCGCCGAAATCTCGCAGCGCGCTGGCATTGCCATCGAGGCCGCTACGTTTCTCGGCTCCTCCCCGATTCGCCGCCTCGTCGAGGATTGGACGGTGGACCATCTTGAGCGGACCACGGAAGCCGCCGTCAAGTTCGCCGTCTCGCACAATCTCCCCTCGATGTACGTCACCGAAGACACCATTCGTACCGATCCTGAGACCGTGAAACGCCTGTACTCGGCGGCCATTCGCAGCGGCGCGCGCGCCATCGTGCTCTGCGACACGGTCGGCCACGCCACGCCGGAGGGCGCTTTCAACCTCGTGAAATTCGCCATCGAAAACATCGTCAAGCCTTCCGGCGAAAAGATCCGCGTTGATTGGCATGGCCACAACGACCGCGGCCTCTCCATCTCCAATTCCATCGCGGCGGTGATGGCCGGCGCCGATTGCGTCCATGCTGCCGCAAACGCTCTTGGCGAGCGCGTCGGCAATACACCGATGGAGCTCATGCTCGTCAATCTTCGTTTGATGGGTCTCATCGACCGCGACCTTTCCCGGCTCAAGGAATATTGCGAAAAAGTCGCCAAGGCCACTCACACCGCGATTCCTCCCAACTATCCCGTCATTGGAAGGGACGCTTTCCGCACCGCCACGGGCGTTCATGCCGCCGCCATCATCAAGGCCTTCCGCAAAGGCGACGAGTCGCTTGCCAATATCGTTTATTCCGGCGTGCCCTCGCACCTCTTCGGCCTCGAGCAAGTGATCGAAATCGGCCCGATGAGCGGCAAATCCAATGTGCTTTTCTGGCTCGATCGCCATCAGCTCCCGGCCGATGACGCAACCGTGAACCGCATTTTCGAAGCCGCCAAGCAATCCGCCCGCGTGCTCACGGACGACGAGGTCCTCGCACTGGCTAAGGCCGAATCTTCAGGGCCCGCCCGCAACTAAGGCGCTCCGCCATGTCCTCCGCGCCCGCCCATCGCCGGATTCGGTACGCGAGCCGCCCCGTGTCCGTGAAACACTCTCTTCTTTGCGTTATATTTCTGCTCATGCCTGTTCGCTCTGCGGCGTTCCCTCATCGTGCTGCTTCCGCGCAAGCCCTGGCCGAGTTCGAGTCCCCGGGGGTGCGCTCCGCCCTGGCCTGGCTCAAGGAACATGTGGCCGCGATCACCGAAACCCAGATTTGCCTGACGGAAATTCCCGCCCCGCCCTTCCACGAAGCGCGCCGCGCCGAAGCCGTCAAATCCCTGCTCGAATCCGCCGGGCTTGCCGTGCAAATCGACAGAACCGGCAACGTCATCGGCACGCTTCCGGGCGCCGCCCCGAAAAACGGCCAACCCGATCTGGTTATGATTTCCGCGCACCTCGATACGGTTTTTCCGCCCGGCACCGTCGTGAAGGTTCGCCGCGAGGGCGAACGCCTGATTGCTCCCGGTATTTCCGATAACGGCGCGGGTCTTTCTTCGCTTGTCGCGCTTGCACGCGCCTTTCAAGCGGCGCAGCTCAAGCCGCACGATACGATTCTCTTCGTTGCCGACGTGGGCGAAGAGGGCGAAGGCAATCTGCGCGGCATGCGTGCCGTTGTCGATGACTACCGCGATCGCCTCAAAGCCGTTATTGTCCTCGACGGTTCAAGCACCGATCACGTCACGACGCGCGCTCTCGCGTCGCGCCGCCTGGAAGCCACAATCACCGGTCCGGGCGGCCATAGCTGGTCTGATTTCGGCTCGCCCAATCCGATCAACGCGCTGGTTCGCGGCGCCGTGCGCTTCATCAATACAAAAGTTCCCGCCGCGCCGCGCACGACATTCAATCTCGGTCAGGTGGAAGGCGGCACTTCCGTCAACTCCATACCGTACGACGCGCGCCTCAAGGTGGATATTCGTTCCGAGAGCGACGACGAGTTGGTTCGGCTCGAGTCCGCATTCCGCGAGTGCATTGCCGCCGGTGTGCGCGACGAAATGGAGGCCTCGCGCGACCGCAGCCGCGGCAAGCTCGAGTTCAAGATTGATACGCTCGGCGTCCGTCCCTCGGGCGAACTCCGCGGGGACTCGCCGCTGCTCGCGGCAGTTCGCGCCGCCGACAATTTCGTCGGCAACCAGTCCCGCCTCGAGCGCTCCTCCACGGACGCCAATATTCCGCTCTCCGTCGGCATTGACGCCATCTCCATCGGCGCTGGTGGCGCCGGCGGAGGCGCGCACTCTTTGCAGGAATGGTACGAACCTTCGGGCCGCGAAATGGGGCTGCAGCGCGCGCTTCTCACGCTGGTCGCCACGTCCGGCCTTTCCGGAGAAAAGACGAAATGACCTGTTCCCAGTCCCTCCGTTCCTTTGCTTCCGCGGGTTGCCGCGATTCCTTTGCTGCCCGGCCGTCCTGCGCTAGATCGTCGCGGCGCCGCTTCGCCAACCTTGCGGCGCTTTGGTCTTTTGCCGCCATTTGCATCGTCTTTGGAGCCTCCGTCGAAGCCCAAACAGGCGCCGTCCCATCGCAGTCCGCCAACGGTTCGGACGATCCCAACGCTCCCACGATCTACAAAAACGCGCGCATTTACACCAATGATCCGTCGCAACCTTGGGCCGAAGTGATGATCGTCCAGGGTGGCAAAATCATGGCCGTTGGCGGCAAACAGTTGATGACCGCCTACATACTCGAGAAGCATTTTTCGCGCGTCGTCGATCTGCATGGACAATTTGTGATGCCCGGCTTCAACGATGCGCACGTGCATCTGGGCGGCGCCGGCGCGGACATGCTCTCGGTTCGATTGAATGGCGCGGCGAGCATCGAGGAATTGCAGAAGCGCCTGGCGGCCGCGGTTGCCGCTCATCCGGAAGGGGAATGGATCACAGGCGCGGGCTGGGACCACACGCTATGGCCCGCGCGCAAATTCCCCACCCGCTACGACCTCGACAGTGTCTCTCCGAAGAATCCGGTTTTTCTCACGCACGTCTCCGGCCACGTCGCCGTCGCCAATTCGCTGGCTCTGAAGCTTGCCGAGATCGACAAGAACACGGAGAACCCGCCGGGCGGCCAGATCGAGCGCGATTCCACGGGCGAACCTACCGGCATGCTCGAGGAAGAATCCGCCATGCAGCTTGTGGCGCGCAAGATTCCCGATCCTACGGCCGAGCAGCGGCGTCGCGGCATCGAACTCGTTCTTGCCGATGTGGCCAAAAACGGAGTCACTTCCGTGCAGGATTTTTCCGATTGGCAGGATTTCCTGACCTATCGCCGTATCAAGGATGAAGGCAAGCTCACCGCGCGGATCACCGAATGGCTTCCCTTCGCCGCGGACCTGCACGATCTGATGAACATGCGCGCGGAAGGCGGCACGACGGATCCCATGCTTAAGACGGGCGCGCTCAAGGGCTTCATGGACGGCGCGCTCGGCTCGCGTACCGCCGCGCTGCTCGCGCCTTATTCCGACGATCCTTCGACGAGCGGCATCCTCACCATGGACCCCGCCGAATACCGCAAGATGGCCATCGAACGCGACCGCGCCGGATTCCAAATCAATTTCCACGCCATCGGCGACAGGGCCAACCGCACCGCGCTTGACATTTTTGAAGCCGTCGCGAAAGCCAATCGTCCTCGCGACCGCCGCGACCGCATCGAGCACGCGCAGGTCGTCGCGCCTGAGGACTTCGCCCGCTTCGCAAAGCTCAACATTATTGCTTCCATGCAGCCTTCGCATGAAACCACGGACATGCGCTGGGCCGAAGACCGTCTGGGCCCCGAGCGCAGCAAGGGCGCTTATGCCTGGAAGACCATGCTCGCAAACGGTGTGCGCCTCGCTTTCGGGACAGACTATGACGTCGAACCGATCAGCCCTTTCCGCGGACTCTATGCCTGCGTCACCCGCGAATTGCCCGGTGGCGGTCCCAAAGACGGCTGGGAGCCCCAGGAAAAAATCAGCCTCGAGGATTGCATTCGCGCCTACACGAGCGGCTCCGCTTACGCGGAATTTGAGGAAGGCAAGAAAGGCGAGCTCAAGCGCGGCGAATTCGCTGACTTCATCGTCCTCTCCGCCGACCTCACGAAATTGCCGCCGTCGGAATATACCAAGGTCGAAGTCCTCGAGACCGTCGTCGGCGGTCGCACCGTGTACACGAAACAATAGCCGCGCAGCACGCCGAACCTGCGCGGCGAATCCCGCTTCCGCTCGTCCGAGCGAAAGAGAGGGTCTGCCGTGCTGCACGGCGCCATCCGGCAGTTGCGCTTCCGCACCTTATCCCGCCCTTCCTTTTCCGTTCCGCCGCAATCAACGCTAGAATTCGCTTTCTCATGATTCGCCATGTTGTTCACCGCGTTCTCCTCGCTTTGCCTGCCTTATGGCTCGTCCTCACGCTTGTCTTTCTGCTGATTCATATCGTTCCTGGAGATCCCGTCGAACAAATGCTTGGCGAGGGAGCGGCCCCGGGCGAAATCGTGATCCTGCGCCACTCCTTGGGTCTCGACCAGCCGCTGCTCACGCAGTACGGCCGCTACCTCCGCGCGCTGGCGCATGGCGATCTCGGAGTATCCTTCAAATTTCAAGCACCCGTGAGCCGGATCATCTTCGAGCGCTATCCGGCCACGCTGCAGCTCGCCTTCCTCGCGCTTGCGGTCTGCGTGGTCATTGCCATTCCTGCCGGAGTGCTGGCCGCGCATCGCCGGGGGCGTGCCGCCGACAGAGCCGTCAGCCTCTTTACGCTCTTCGGCCTCGCGGTGCCGAATTTCGCGCTGGGCCCCGTGCTCATTCTGGTTTTTTCGATTGAACTGGGGCTGCTTCCCGTTTCCGGGCGCGGCGGTCCGCTTTTTTACGTTCTGCCGGCCGCGACGCTTGGCGCCGCGCTCGCCGCGATTCTCACTCGCATGGTGCGCGGGGCGATGCTCGAAGAGCTTTCCGCGGACTACGTGCGCAGCGCGCGCGCGAAGGGGCTTTCGGCGCGCGCCGTGCTTTTTCGGCACGCGCTGCGCAATGCGCTGATACCCATCATCACGATTCTCGGCCTGCAGTTTGGAACTCTGCTCGCCGGAACCATTGTGACGGAAACCATCTTCTCCTGGCCGGGTATCGGGCGTCTGACCGTGCAGGCCATTTCCGCGCGTGACTATCCGCTGCTGCAAGGCTGCATTCTGGTAATCGCCGTTTCTTACGTTCTCGTGAATTTGCTGACCGATATGTTGTACTCCTTCATTGATCCGCGGGTGCGTCTGGCATGACGCAAGCCATCGCGCCGCACGCGCCTGCCGAGAAGCCCGCCGCTTTGCCGGCCGGCGGGACGCGCCGTTGGTTTCTGCGCGAATTTTTGCGGCAGAGCGTGCTGGCGCGCATCGGCTTCGCGCTTGCGATGCTCCTGGTCCTTGGCGCCTTGCTCGCGCCCTGGATCGCGCCGGCCAATCCAGCCGCCCAGAGTTTGCCGGAACGCCTGCAGCCGCCTTCAATGGCTCATTGGATGGGCACGGACGAACTTGGCCGCGACATCTTCTCTCGAGTGCTCTACGGCGCGCGCGTCTCCCTTTTGGTTTCGACCTGCGTCGTCAGCGGATGCGGTCTCACGGGCCTCGTGCTCGGCATGCTTGCCGGTTACGCGGGAGGGTGGTTTGACCGGCTCGTGAATTTGCTGCTCATCAACGCGTTTCTCTCATTTCCCGGACTGTTGCTGGCCATCGCCTTCGCGGCCTTCTTCGGACCAGGTATTAGCAAAGTGATTCTCGCGCTCATTATCACCGGCTGGGCAGGGTACGCTCGCTTGGCGCGCGCGCAGGTGCTAAAGGTGAAGGAACTCGACTACGTGCTGGCCGCGCGCTCGCTTGGAGCATCTCCGTTGCGCATTCTTGCGCGTCACTTGCTGCCAAATATTCTGCAGCCGGTGCTGATCCAGGTGACCATCGGCATGGCCGGTGTGATTCTGGCGGAATCCACTCTGAGTTTTCTTGGCCTCGGCGTCTTGGCGCCGACCCCGAGTTGGGGCTCGATGCTCAACGACGCCCGCGGCCACCTCTTCGATGCGCCGCACATGGTCATTTTTCCGGCGCTTGCGGTTGTGCTTGCCGTGCTCGCCTTCAATTTGCTCGGAGATGCCTGGCGGGATTGGCTTGACCCCCGCGTGCGCCAGCAATTGGCTGCCTTCGACGCCACCCGGTGAACGGCGTATCCGGCCACTTGCCGTTCCGCCGCCGTGGCCGGTACCGGGATGGGCTGTCACGGTCGTGCCACGAGACACGGGGCGGTCTTTGCGGTGGGCTAATCCGTGACGCGAGGTCTTGCGCGCGGCCTACTGGGCCAAAACGACCGCCGCCCCGCGCCCCAGCGTAAGCGCGCGCGAAGCGTTCGACTTGTTTACGCCGATTTCGAGGTACCCGCTCGAACCAAAATACGCAATGGCCTCGCCGTTATTGCCGTTCGCAAACGTATCGACGAGTCGCGTGATCGAGTGGTTTCCTGCTTGCAATTGGATCTTTCCGCTCGTCAGCACCGATTCCGGCAAATCCTCTCGCCGGAAATTCGTGATCAGGTTGCCGAAGGAATCCACGCGCATCACCACACCCTTGAGGCCACCTTCACTTTTCTTCGGCTTCGGCAGCGCGAAGCGTTTGTAATCCGTGATTTCCTCGCCCATGCTCGCGGTCTGGCCGCTTTTAGCAAGCCAGGCGGCCACCGGCGCGAAAATGTCGCGACCGTGAAAGGTCTTGCTCACCGGTTGCAGGTAGTAGTGCTCCGCATTGGCGTGTCGCACCACCACGTTTGGCTCGCGTTCGTAGACCAGGGAAAGCACGCCATTGTCCGGCGCAATGAAATACTGATTTTCGGCGGTGACCAGCAGTGGCCGGCGCTCCGTCCCGACGCCGGGATCTACAATAACAACGTGAATCGTTCGCGGCGGAAAATAAGGGTACGCGCAGCCGATAGCCAGCGCCCCGTCCAGCAAGTCGAAGGGCGTCACGTGGTGCGTGATGTCCACGATCGTAACGTCGGGATTGATCTTGAGAATCACACCTTTGAGCACGCCGACGAGATGGTCATTTGTGCCGTAGTCGGTCGTCAGGGTAATGACGGAATTGGCCACCGGAGGTCCTGTCTGGAAGCGTCTCTCGGCCCGGGCAAGCGCGGGCTCCCGCTTCTCCTTATTGACGCTAAAGGAGGCAGGTCCCGCCCGTCAATCGGCAGAAGCAGCCGAGGTTCCACGCTCGGCACCGGACCTTGCGCCGCCCGAGGTTAAGGGCGAATTCCAAGCCGGCCCCGGGCTCTGTGGCTCCTGACACGGTAAGCCTTGCCCGCTTTGGCGCTTTCCTATAGATTGGCTCGCCACGTAAGAAAGCCGCCCATTCCGGCGGCAATCCAAGGAGTGCGATGCACCTGACTGGAATCGATTGGGTCATTATGCTGGTGTATTTCGCGTCCGTGCTGGGCATCGGATTCGTGCTGCGGCGGCGCGTGAAGACGAGCACGGACTTTTTTCTGGCCGGGCGTGCCATCCCGGCCTGGGTATGCGGCCTCGCCTTCATCTCGGCCAATCTCGGAGCGCAGGAAGTGATCGGCATGGCCGCTTCCGGCGCGAAGTATGGCATCGCCACGAGCCATTTCTACTGGGTTGGCGCCATCCCGGCAATGGTCTTCGTCGGCATTTTCATGATGCCGTTTTACTACGGCTCGCGGGCGCGTTCCGTGCCGGAGTACTTGCGGCTGCGCTTTGACGAAAAGACGCGCGCTCTCAATGCGATCTCCTTCGCGGTCATGACGATTTTTTCCTCGGGCATTTCCATGTACGCAATGGCGCGCCTGATTCAGGTTCTGCACATTCTCGACGCGCCCTTCGCCAAACTCGGGATCTCGCAGCACTGGATTTTCGATTTCAGCATGGTGGTTTCCGCGATCATCGTGCTCGTTTACATTTTGCTCGGCGGCTTGAGCAGCGCGATTTACAACGAAGTCCTGCAATTTTTCCTGATCGTCGCCGGATTTCTGCCGCTGGTGTGGCTCGGCCTGAAGAACGTCGGCGGCTGGGAAGGACTCAAGGCGAGGCTGCCGGCCGCGTACACGCACTCGTGGGCGGGCATGGGCAGCGCCAGCACGAATCCCCTCGGCGTGGATTGGTTCGGACTTGTGTTCGGACTCGGCTTCGTGCTTTCGTTCGGCTACTGGTGCACGGACTTCCTGGTTGTGCAGCGCGCAATGGCCGCCGACTCGATGAGTTCTGCGCGGCGTACACCGCTCATTGCGGCTATTCCGAAGATGCTCTTTCCCGCGCTGGTGATTTTGCCGGGCCTCATTGCCATGGGACTGACGGCGCAGGCCATGGGGCCGAAGCACGCGCCAAACGGCGCGCCTGCCGTCACGGCAGTCGCCATGCACGGCGGCGGCGCTGCCGTCGCTCCCTCGTCAGAAGCGCTGATTCCGCCGAAATTGGACGAAAATGGCCAGCCCAAAATTGATCAGAGCGGACGCGTCGTGCTCGACTACGATCTGGCCATTCCCAACATGCTCCTGCACTACTTTCCCACCGGAATTTTGGGACTGGGGCTGACCGCGCTGCTTGCGAGCTTCATGTCCGGCATGGCAGGGAACGTTACCGCGTTCAATACCGTCTGGACCTACGACATTTACGAATCGTACATCCGGCCGGGAGCGGGCGACGCGCACTACTTGAAAATGGGGCGCATTGCGACGATCTTCGGCATAGCCCTGTCACTCGTGGCCGCGTATGCGGCCACGCGCTTCAACAACATCATGGACATGTTGCAGCTGGTCTTCGCGTTCGTGAACGCGCCCCTCTTTGCAACGTTCTTGCTCGGCATGTTCTGGAAAAGGACCACCGGCCACGGCGCGTTCATCGGATTGATCTCCGGAACAGCCGCCGCCGCCCTCCACCACGGATTGACGCTGCCGGTCGGCGCAGCGGCGGGGATCAAGGGCGGCTGGCTCGGTGCCGTGCTGCATATGTATCCGAGCGAGATGGCGCAGAATTTCTGGACGGCAATTTGGGCATGGACCATCTGCTTCTTGGTGACCGTTCTGTTGAGCCTGGTGACCCAGCCCCGAGAAGAGAAAGACCTGGTTGGGCTGGTGTACTCACTGACCGATCGCCCGCGGGACACCGCATCGCGATGGTATCAGCGGCCGGTCACGCTGGGGTTGGTCGTGCTCGCGCTCGTCGGGCTGCTGAACATAATTTTCCGGTAGGGAGGGCGGAGCGTGGGACTCGACATTCGCTTACCGATTGGCTGGTTGTTCGTGATCCTGGGTTCGCTGCTGACGCTCTTTGGCATTTTCGGCAGCCATGCGATTTACGATCGCTCCCTCGGAATCAACATCAATCTGGGCTGGGGACTGGTGATGATGGCGTTCGGCGCCGCGATGGTCCTCCTCGGGTATAGGGGGGCGGGTGGCGAGGGCGGTCAGTAGAGCGGTCGTCGCGCTTCGCGCGGCAGTGGCGTTATTGTTGACGCTGAGCTTGGGAGCAAACGCATCCGGCGACTTGCTTGGTGATGTTTCCGGGAATCCTTCTCGCTTCTATCCGGGGCTGAATCCGCCTGCCACTCCAATTTCGACGTCGAAGCGAAAACCTTGTCCTGCCGGACTCGATGGCAAGCCGCCTAGACAGAGGCCGCAACCTTTAGAAGCGGAGAACGCGGATTGGGCGGTGTATGGCGGCGTGGCAGGAGACCACTACTCGAAGCTGGCGCAGATCAACCGCGAAACTGTGACGAAATTGACGGTGGCGTGGACCTTTGACACGGGCGAAGAGGGAGGCTTGCAATCGAGCCCGCTGATCGTGGATGGAGTGCTTTACGCATTGACTCCATCGCAGAAAGTCTTTGCCTTGGACGCAGCCACGGGACGGTTGCTCTGGAAATTCGAACCGGGGATCAAAGGGACGCAGCCGAATCGCGGCCTCGCGTATTGGTCAAGCGGCCAAGACAAGCGCATTTTTTCGGGCGCAATGCATTTTCTCTATGCGCTCGACGCCAGAACGGGAAGCCCAATCGAAAGCTTTGGATCGCATGGGCGGATTGATCTGCGCGAGGGGCTGGGAAGGGAACCCGCGAGCGCGCAATCAATCTACCTGACAAGCCCGGCAGTCGTTTATAAAGATCTGGTCATTGTGGGCGGCCGGAACCCGGAGACGCTGCCCGCGCCGCCGGGCGATATTCGCGCCTTTGACGTACGGACCGGGAAGCCGCGCTGGTCATTCCACACAATTCCACATCCGGGAGAATATGGATACGACACCTGGCCGAAGGACGCTTGGAAAAGGACCGGAGCAGCAAATAACTGGGCCGGGATGACCCTCGATGAGGCACGCGGTATTGTGTACGTACCAACGGGATCGGCGGCCTTTGACTTCTATGGCGGAGACCGGCTGGGCGACAATCTGTTCGCGAACTGCCTGATTGCACTGGATGCCGCCACCGGAACGCGAATCTGGCATTTTCAGGGTGTGCGGCACGATATCTGGGACCGGGACTTCCCGTCGCCGCCCGCCCTCCTGACCGTCCAGCGCGACGGCCGAAAAATCGATGCGGTTGCGCAAACTTCGAAACAAGGATACGTGTTTCTGTTTGATCGCGCGAATGGGAGACCGCTCTTTCCGATTGAATACAAGAGATATCCCGCGAGCAACGTGCCGGGAGAAGTGGCCGCCTCGGCGCAGCCGTTGCCGGCGAAGCCAGCGCCTTTTTCGCGGCAGCTTCTGACCGAGGAAATGCTGACAAACCGCACCCCGGCGGCCCATGAATGGGCACTCGAGCGATTCCGGCAAATGCGGAGCGAGGGGCAGTTCGTCCCGCTCGGCACGGATAGGGAGACAATCGTGTTTCCGGGCTTTGACGGCGGAGCGGAGTGGGGCGGCCCCGCTGTGGATCCGGAGACGGGAATCATTTACGTGAATGCAAACGATGTGGCGTGGAGCGGAAGGCTGGCGGAGAACACGGATGGAAACAGTCCGCGCGGGATTTACATGAGCCAGTGCAGCGTGTGCCACGGCGAGAAAATGACCGGCTCGCCGCCCGCATTTCCGTCGCTGGTGGGCATTGGGAGCCGGATGACCGTCGAGCAAGTCGCAGGCACGATCAAGAACGGAAAGGGCCGAATGCCGGGATTCCCGAACCTGACGGACGACCAGCGGTATGCGCTCGCGGATTTCCTGACGCGAAACAAAAGTAAGGAGTTGACGAAGCCGGCGCCAGCCACGATGAAGTACCGATTCACGGGATATCTGAAGTTTCTGGACCCCGAGGGCTACCCGGCGGTGAAGCCGCCCTGGGGAACGCTGAGTGCAATCAATCTGAATACGGGTGAATACGTGTGGAGGATTCCGCTCGGTGTCTATCCCGAGCTGGCGGCGCAAGGCAAAACGGATACGGGGTCGGAGAACTATGGCGGGCCGGTAGTGACGGCCGGCGGTTTGCTGTTTATCGGAGCGACGAATTTTGATAAGAAGTTCCGGGCGTTTGATAAAGCGACAGGCGAGTTGCTGTGGGAGACGACCTTGCCGTTTTCCGGGAATGCCACGCCAGCAACGTACGAGGTGAATGGGCGGCAGTTCGTGGTAATTGCAGCCGGCGGAGGGAAGGATCCGAAGTCCCGGTCCGGGGGAGTGTATGTGGCGTTTGCGTTGCAGGGACCAGGCAATCGGCAGTCGGATGGAAAGGTAAGAAAAGCAACAGTTCATTCAGCGAGGGAGCAACGGCAATGCAACTGGGGATGAGATTCCGGCTGTCGTTCATGATGTTCCTGGAGTACTTCATCTGGGGCGCATGGTACGTGACGCTGGGGACGTGGCTGGGGCAGTCGCTGCACTTTTCCGGGGAGCAGATCGGATGGGCTGCGGGAACGACGGCGCTCGGCGCGATTGTGTCGCCGTTTCTCGTCGGCTTGATGGCGGACGAGCTTTTTTCGACGGAATATCTGCTGGCCGCCCTGCACGGGATTGGCGGCGCCCTGCTGTGGTTTGCCTCGACGCGAACGAGCTTTGGCCAGATGTACGTGGTCCTGCTGGTCTACTCGCTGTGCTACATGCCGACCATGGCGCTGACGAATTCTCTATCGTTCCGCCAGATGAAGGACCCGCGGCAAGAGTTTGGGGCGATCCGTGTGCTGGGGACCCTCGGATGGATCGTGGCCGGCCTCGCGCTGACCGCGCTGGGCGGGATCATCGCGGTGAAAGTGGAGCCGACAGCGATTCCGATTCAAATGGCGGCCATTGCGTCCATCACCATGGCGCTCTATTGCCTGACGCTGCCGCACACTCCGCCGCTGCGCTCGGCGCACGGAGGCTTCAGGCTCTCGAATATTTTCCCTGCGGAAGCGTTCAGCCTGTTCAAGGACCGGGCGTTCACGATTTTCGCGATTGCGTCGTTTTTGATTTGCATTCCGCTGCAGTTCTATTACGCGTTCACGAATCCTTTCCTGAACGAAGTCGGGGTGAAGAATGCAGTCGGCAAGATGACGATGGGTCAAATGTCGGAGCTGGCCTTCATGGTGACGCTCCCGTGGTTTTTCAAGCGGCTGGGAGTGAAGCGGACGCTGATGCTCGGCATGCTCGCATGGGTCGTGCGATACATCCTGTTTGGGTATGGAAATAGCGGAGCGCTCGTGTGGATGTTGTACGTGGGCATCGCGATGCACGGAATTTGCTACGACTTCTTTTTCGTTACGGGACAAATCTACGTGGACCGCAAGGCGCCGGCTGCGTTGCGGGCCGCGGCGCAAGGGCTGATCACGTTCATCACCTACGGGGTGGGAATGTTTGTGGGGTCGTTTATTTGCGGGCCGGTCGTGGACCGGTACAAGCGCGTGCTGGCGGATGGGACCATCGGACACGACTGGCGCTCGATCTGGCTCGTGCCGGCGATTGGGTCGGCTTTGGTGTTGCTATTTTTCCTGCTGGGATTTCGAGAGAAGGAAGGCACGGAAGAGCCGGCTATGGCCGGGGAAGCGCGGGTTACGGCGCAGGGCGATTGAAACCGAACGTCGGTCACGATTCATTGCCGGGTCTCCCCGCCCGCGGATTCCGGAACGTTTTTCATCCCGAGTTCGCGGCGGTGTTGCAAACCGGCGCCCGTTTGCAACGGCGGCGTCAGGCACTTACGTAAACGCACGGAAGCACGATCGCCACAGCGAGCCCAGGCCAGGTAGGGAATCTGCGTGATTGACATTTTGGCGCTTCTGGACCAAATTTAGCGCGAGAGCATACTGCGAGCGTCTTCCCGCCAACGTCCGTCCATGCAGCTTGCCGGCTCCGCGGTGCTCGGTGTTGAGGCTCCGTGTTTCGCCACACCATTCCAATCGGCAAACTATTTGGCATCAAAGTGGATTTGGATTACACGTGGTTTCTGATCACGGCACTGCTCACCTGGATCATGGCCACCGCGTATTATCCGGCGGAGTTTCACGGCTGGAGCGCGGGCGAATACTGGCTGATCGGCGCATTGACCGCTGTGTTGCTCTTTGTCAGCGTACTCATTCATGAGTTCGCGCACTCGCTGGTGGCCAAGAGCTATGGAATCGAGGTGTCGCGGATCACGCTGTTTATCTTCGGGGGAGTCTCGCAGATTGCGGGCGAACCACGGAGCGCGAGCGAGGAATTCTGGATCGCCGCGGTGGGCCCGTTCACGAGCATTGGGTTGGGAGTGCTGGCCTGGGAGCTGGAACCGCTGGCGGCGGGTTCGCCGCCGTTTTTCGCTTTGACGGAGTATCTTTCCTTTCTCAACATTGCGCTGGGGATTTTCAATCTGATTCCGGGATTCCCGCTGGATGGCGGGCGAGTCCTGCGCGCAATTGTGTGGCGCGTCACCGGGAAGTACCGGCGCGCAACGGCGATTGCCGCAACGACAGGACGTTTTTTCGGCTTTCTGCTGATCTTTTTGGGCGTAGTGCAGGCGATCCTCGGAAATCTTTTCAATGGGATCTGGATTGCGTTCATCGGCTGGTTCCTCGAGAGCGCGGCCGCGAGCCAATTGCAGATGGAGATGGTCAAGAGCTTGGTGACGGGACATACGGTGGGCGAGGCCATGCGGCTGGACGTACCGCAGGTGCCGGGCAATACAACGGTTCAGGAAGCGGTCGATCGATTTGTGCTAAACCGCGGGATCCGGTCCTTTGTCGTTTCGGCCGAGGGGGCGCCGGCGGGAATGGTGACGCTGACGGATGTCCGCAAATTGCCAAGGGAGCGCTGGCCGTTTACGCCTGTTTCGGAAATCATGCTGCCCGTGGCGCAGCTCAAGACGGTGCGCCGGGGAGCGGATTTGTGGAAAGCGCTCGAAAAGATGGGGCGCGACGGAGTGAACCAATTGCCTGTGATGGAAAACAACGGAGTGGTGGGCATGCTGACGCGCGAGGACGTGATGCACTACTTGCAGTTTCTGCAGTCGCAGCATGCTTAGGCTGGAAACGCCCGATCCGGAAAGGAATTGTTGACCAAACTCGAAGAATAGGAGACTCCATGAGCACAGGACGAGGAAGAAGACGTGAGTGGATCATCGTCGGAGTGATTGCAGCGGCCTTGGCGGCCGGCGGAATTTTACGTGCGCGATGGGTTCCGGGAGGAAGCGGCGGTCGGCAAAGGTTTGAGAAAGTGTCGCTGAAAGTCGCGCCGGAGATGGCGCCGGTGAGTTTGGGACAGTTTCATGACGGTTTCGCGTCGGTGATCGACCCGGTGTTGCCGGCGGTGGTAAATATCTCGTCAACAAAAGTGGTCAAGCGGCCGAACGTGCCGGATCTCTTCAACGATCCGTTTTTCCGCCAATTTTTTGGGAATCAGGCGCCCCGCGAACGCACCGAGCGCGAATACAGCCTCGGTTCGGGTGTGATCGTCAACTCGGATGGATACATTCTCACAAACAACCACGTCGTGCAGGGCGCCTCGGATGTAGAAGTCGTGACGCCAGCGAACACAAAGTACAAGGCGAACATTGTCGGAACCGATCCGCGGACGGATGTCGCCGTCCTAAAGGTGGACGCGACGGGTTTGCCGACCATCACCATCGGGGACTCGTCAAAAATCAAGGTTGGCGACTTGGTCTTCGCGATTGGGGACCCATTTGGAATTGGAGAAACGGCAACCGGCGGAATCGTGAGCGCCACGGGCAGAGGCCTGGGCGGCGCAATCGAGCGATACGAGGACTTCATCCAGACGGACGCGGCCATCAATCCGGGGAATTCAGGCGGCGCGCTGATTGACATCCGCGGCTTCCTGATCGGAATTAACACGGCAATTCTTTCCGGCGGCGGCGGGAACGAAGGCGTGGGCTTTGCCATTCCCGTGAATCTGGCGCGGCATGTAATGGAACAGATCATCGACCATGGAAAAGTGATCCGCGGCTATCTCGGCGTGACGATTCAAGCCGTCTCGCCGGATATGGCCAAGGCCTTCGGGCTTTCGCGAGGAGGCGGCGCGCTGGTGGGAGATGTCGCGACGAACGGCCCGGCGGCAAAAGCCGGAATTCAGCGCGGAGACATCATTACCGAGTTTAACGGACAGCAAGTCAATGGGCCGGACGACCTGAGCGTGAGGACTTCGGAATTGGCGCCGGGAACCGCGGTGCACTTGAAAGTTTTCCGCGATGGGCAGAGCCGCGACATCCAGGCGACGCTCGGCGAATACCCCGAGACGGCAGCTTCCACGGGCGCTTCGAGTCGCGGCCAAGCAACCGCTCTGCGCGGCCTGCGGGTGGAGCCCCTCACGAGGCAGATCCTTGATGAGCTGGGCCTGCCAAACACGACGAAGGGAGTGGTGGTGTCGAGCGTGGATCCCAATAGCGCAGCGGCGCAAGCGGGCATACAGGAGGGTGACATCATTCAAGAGGTAAACCGCAAACCAGTGCAGAACATGGAGGAATACGACCGGGCGATCGCGAATGCAGGGAACAACACCGTATTATTGCTGATCAATCGGAAAGGCACCACGCTCTTCACGGTGTTGGAGCCACACCCGTAACGTCATGATTCGGAGAGTAAGCGGCGGCTATCTCCGCGTGGGTGCGGGCCGCGAAGAGTGCGTGATGACGGCAGGCGAATGAGACGCCATGGTCGAAACCGCGCCGCGGCGCGGAATCAGAGCCGTAGCAAAGAACCCGATCATCAAAAGGATGAGAACGGCGATGGAGACGATGTTGGCGATGTGCAGGCCGGTTTCCTCGTGATGCTCGATGGGCAGCAAATTCCACGGGTGGAAATTCGAGTCGTGGTCCAAAAGATTGCTCCTTTCTACTTCGTGGGCAAACTCGCGCCGCGCCGATAGCCGTTCGCGGAGCTCCCGACCGAAGCTTCCCCTTTGTGACGGATATTCTCCCGGATCGGGAGTCTCCGGCGTCTGCTGTATTTGATGTATCGTGATACGATACGGTTTCCCAAAAAGGCTTGTGGCGGCGTGGACTCCGCAAGATGCGGGAAACTGGAGCTAGGGCCGCCGCCAACGAGTTCCTGGGCTCGTCATTTCGCCGTGAACCCAATGGGAAGGCGTTCTCTTCGCACTTGCGTGAACCAATGGTGATTCTTGCTGTGCTGTGCTCCTCTCAGGAAGGGCGCGCGGCTGCATGGCGAAGGGGCCGCGTGCTTGCGCACGGCTGCGAAGAGCAATCATGTCTAAAATTGAAGATTACGCCCTGATCGGAGATTGCGAAACAGCGGCGCTCGTGGGCCGGGATGGTTCGCTGGACTGGCTGTGCTGGCCGCGGTTTGATTCCGCGGCGTGCTTTGCGGCGCTGCTTGGGACGCCAGAGAACGGGCGATGGAAGATAGCCCCTGCCGATGCCGGTGCGGCGAGGTGCACACGGCGATACTGGCCCCACACGCTGATTTTGGAAACAGCATTCGAGACGACAAACGGGGCGGTGAAGCTGATTGATTTCATGCCCAACCGGACGGAAAACTCCGACGTCGTGCGGCTCGTGCAGGGAACCCGCGGTGAAGTGCACATGGAAATGGAATTGGTCGTGCGATTCGACTACGGACTCTCGATTCCGTGGGTTACGCGTCTTCCCGATGGATCCCTGCGAGCGATTGCCGGGCCAAATATGCTGGTGCTGCGGACGCCTGCGCCACTGCGCGGCGAAGACCTCAGGACGATGAGCAGCTTCACCGTTCATGCCGGTGAGACGGTTCCATTCGTGCTCACCTATGGCGAATCCTTTCGGCCCGTGCCGCGGCCGATTGACTGGAAGCGGGCTCTGGACAGAACCGAGGAATTCTGGACGAACTGGGCCGGCTTGTGTTCGTATCGCGGACCGTATGCCGAAGCGGTCGAGCGATCGCTCATCACACTGAAGGCGCTGACGTACCGCCACTCGGGCGGGATCCTGGCTGCCGCGACGACCTCCCTGCCGGAAAAACTCGGAGGAAAGCGGAATTGGGACTACCGCTACTGCTGGCTGCGCGATGCCGCGTTTACCCTTCTGGCTCTGGCGAACGCCGGCTATCATGCGGAGGCGAGCGAATGGCAGAAATGGCTGCGGCGCGCCGTGGCGGGAAGCGCGCGGCAAGTACAAACGCTCTATGGCGTGACTGGAGAGCGTCAGCTCGATGAACGAGAGATTCCATGGCTTGCCGGATACGAACGGTCCTCGCCGGTCCGGATTGGAAACGCTGCGTCGACTCAGATACAGCTCGATATTTACGGCGAGCTGGCGGATGCTTTTCACCATAACCACAGCCAGCGCTTGCACGGCGCGGAAACCTGGCTTGACATTGAATTGGGGCTCCTCGAGCACCTCGAGAACATCTGGCGAGAGCCGGATGAGGGCATCTGGGAGGTGCGAGGCCATCGCCGCCAGTTCACCTATTCGAAAGTCATGGCATGGGTTGCCTTCGATCAAGCCATCAAGGCGCGAGAGCGGTACGGGCTGGATGGTCCCTTTGATAGATGGCGTTCAGTGCGGCAGGAGATATTTGAAGATGTTTGCCGCAACGGCTTCGACGAGGAAATCGGAGCCTTTGTGCAGGCGTATGGTTCCAAGTCACTGGATTCGAGCTTGCTGCGCATCCCCTTGGTCGGCTTCTTGCCGGCCGATGACGAGCGGATGCTGGGCACGGTCCGCGCGATCGAGCGAGGCTTGATGAAGGACGGTTTTGTGCTTCGCTACCGTACGGAAGAGGCCGACGACGGTTTGGAGCCGGGCGAAGGCGTTTTTCTTGCGTGCAGCTTCTGGCTCGCGGACAATTATATTTTGCAGAATCGGCATGAGGAGGCGGAGGCTTTGCTGAAAAGACTCTTGGCGCTTTGCAATGATGTGGGGCTGCTTTCAGAGCAGTATGATCCCACCCAGAAGCGCCTGCTTGGAAATTTTCCGCAAGCCATCACTCACGTGTCGTTGGTGAATTCCATTCTTAATCTGACCCAGGAGCACGGTCCCGCGGATCAGCGCTCGGAAGTGCATCGCGCCGCCGGTGCCTGATTCACAGCAAGAAGATCAGCGACGGAAGCGAACTCATTTCACCATGCCCGTTTCACGAGCAAAGCGGAGTAGGCCATGAAACTGGGGATTCGCAAGTCATTCCGGATTTTCGCGCCGGGCCATTCTTTACGCAGGCGCACCGCCTATAGCCTCGCGATTGTGCGATTGATCCTCGTGCCCGTGATTTTCCTCGCGGTCTACTACCTTTTCCGCATGGGCTGGATTGTAGACCGGATTGTCAACGTGGACGCTCCCGCCGCGGCGCAGGCCCAACAAGCGTCAATTGAAATGCTGGAAGCGCGCCGCGCGGAGCGCAATTATCTGTTGCTTCGCGCCCCGGATTATTTGGAAGCGAACCGGCAGGCGCTGGCCAAAATGCGAGACATTCTGCAGGGCATTCGCAACCTGGGTGCTAACGATGACACCGAACTTGAGCGAGCCTCCGAAGCGGTGCTCGTGTATCAGCAGCGATTCGCAGCGGCGGTTTCGGCTCTGGGGCCCAGTGGACAGCGGCCAAGCGACCGCATTCAGGCCGTGGTGCGGGCCTATGAGCAGGACCTCGATGACCTGCTGAAAAAATCTCGCGCGGGAGGCCGGCAGCAATTGGTGGATGATCTGCGCAAGCAAGTCGGTTCCTTTGATTCGCAGATCGCACAAACGGCGCAGGAGAACAACCCGCAGCTCCAGCACGTAACAGAAGCGTTGCAGGCCGCCGCCGAGAATGTGCTGCAAGCCACGGCGGCTCTCGAGGCGCTGAACTGGAATCACGTGCAGCAGGACCACGCGCAGGCGCGTCACTTGATCCATCAAGCGGAATGGGCCTTGGGCATCGTGTCGTTTCTAACGCTGCTGATCAGCATTTGGGTGAGTTATGCGCTGCCGAAACAGGTGATCAAGCCCCTGCTGAGCCTGAAAGAAGCCGTCGACCATGCGGCTTCCGGCAACGAAATCGAGTTCGAGGTGCATGGGAAGGGAGAAGTGGCTGACCTCGCGCACAGCTTGCGAAATATGTTTGAACGGATTCGGCCGAGAGTCTGAACCTTATGTTTAGTGATCCATTGGGACCGTCGTTTGTCCCGCGCCTTCTTCCGTGCCTTCTTCCGTGCCTTCTCCCGTGCCTTCTCCCGTGCTCAGGAAGGAACTGCTAGACACCATTTGACATTTGTGATGGCGCAAGAGGGCGCTATTGTCGATGGGCGTTGCATTGCGCGGTGTTTCGGAAGTTTCGAACGCAACTTGAGTGGTATATAATCGGCTCCGTGCCAAAGAGCGGGCGTAGTTCAATGGCAGAATAGAAGCTTCCCAAGCTTCGGACGTGGGTTCGATTCCCATCGCCCGCTCCAACTAACTTATTGAATCCACTCCTCTTGCTTTCCTGATTTGGGCGCATTTGGGCGCAATTGAGCGCAACTAGCTTCCGCAGTTGGGCGCAACAACGCCGCTACACGTTCCACCGCGTTTCGCCGATCCTCGCCGATCACGTGCGAATACATTCCGAGCGTGACGCGCGGATCGGCGTGCCGCAACTGCTCCTGCACAACTTTCGGCGTTGCGCCCGTGTGCAAAAGCAGACTTGCGTGCGTGTGCCGGAATGCGTGAAGCCCGCAGCGAGGAATCTTCAGCGCGTCCAGCACGGGCCACAGGCCATACTGAACAACCTTGTTCGATGACCGAGGCCGGTTGTTCCGCGTTACGAACAAAAATCCTTGCGGATTCGGCTTGACATGGCGGAATCCATTCCCTGCACCCATTCCCCTTTAGCCATTCCCCTTATCCACTCCATTCCTTTTCCCTTGGAGTGTGAAGATGTCGAACGAATTTGAGAGACCGAATCATTCGAACATATAGAACAAATGGAGTTTCCGTCTGCTCCATCTGTTCCATTCCGGCCTGCTTGTGGATCATGGCCGGTGGCTTGCGGCTTTGGACGTTTCCCGAGCTGGTGCCGCCGTGCGAGCGTTCCTCAAGGAACTCAAGATCCTCAATCTTGAGGTCTTTGGGTTTTGTAAACAGCAGTTGTTGCGAGGACTCGTTCGATGGCCTCGTCCGCCACTGGCCAGGTAACGTCACAAAAGTCACAAACGTCACAATTTTGCGTTTGTGCTTTCTCTTTCTCTTTGGATCGTAAGCTTTCTGTCCGCCCTGCTGTAGATACTGCGTCTGTCCGGGCGGCTGAGCTAGGCAACCGCCCGACTGTGCATAACTCGCCGATCGCCTGAACAAGCTCTTATGGCCGGAGTGGCCGTCGCTGAGGTCGTCGGAATCTTCGATGAGATCGGCAGAGTCGTCATACTTGTCGGCGCTTGTCCAGATTGTGTCGATTATGGTTGGCACCGGCGGGCGCACACAGTAGGGCTTGATTCTCGGGGCCAAACGGCCCAGCCCGAGCTTGTGGATCGCCGGGCTCCGTCGTAAGAGCTTCTCGTACTCGAATCTGCGTCTCTGGTCCGCAGTCACGATGAAAAGCTCAATATGCTCCTGCACCGCGGGAAGAACGGGGAGGAACTGCCGAAGAAAAACCCGCAAGCGCACGAATGCGGTCGGCACTGGTTGATCGACCGTCGCGATGCCAATGCCCCCTTCGGGAAGCCAGAACACCAACTGTTCCCGCAGGTACGGCTTACCGTTGCGTTGTGGCAAGGTCCCAAGCGGGCAGCCCGCGTCTGCGAAGATCGCGATTTTCTCTTCGTGCTTGAAGATGAAATCGGTTGGCCAGGCGCAGGCTTCGAGATAAAAATGCACGCCTAGCAGACGCGCCTGGACGGTCTCCAGCGTATGCCGCCGCCTGCTGCTCGAATCCCGTCCGAACAACCGAATCGTGGCCTTCGTGACTTGATACACCGCTGGGTATTTGCTTATCCGCCGGAGGAACCCCAGCCGCTCCAACATTCTCAGTCGTCCTCGCACACCCCTATCCCATCCGGCAAGCTGCAAAGACTTGGCCTGCAGGGCTGTGCAATACCCGCCCAGCGAGGTCAGGCTCCACAAAAATCTGTGCAAGCCTTCGTGTATATAAATCAACCGACTGCTAAACCGTTCCATTCCAAAACACCTCCGCCGTTCAAATTTGGGTGTGGATGTCCCAGCGGTGGGTCAAGGTGGATTGGGCGGAAGGGTGGTTGCTGCGGGGGCGTGGGTGGGTGGTGTGACCGAAATGTGTGCGGCGTTAACCAATGTGCCCGTACCTAGTCGGGGCTGACTCGAAGAAAGCGGGTCCAGGTATGTAAAGCCCACTTTCCTGAAAACGACCGCAGAGTTCTTCGGGACGGAAGAAAGCAGCGACGAATGACGGTAACCTTGTTGCAGGCCTATCCTAGCCCTCCGAGATCTCTCCGCGCTCGGTGAGCGTAACCCGAGGGACAGGGCGTAGGGGAACACTGAGGCGATAGCGGGCGTAGCGGCGTTCGCCTTCGCGCACCAATGCACCTTTCGCAACTAAGTCTGCGAGGTCGCGTGTGGTGGTTGCTGGTGAGGCTCCGGTGATCGTGCTGTACTTTCCCGCCGAGAGCCCGCCTTTGAAGCCGTCCGGGCCCTCTCGGAACATGCGCAGGAGCGCTTTCTCCTGTCGCTCATTGAGTTGGCCCCTCAGGCGGTCCAGCAGCTTCGTTTTGTCGATCAGGAACTCCACCAGCGCGATGGTCCGTCGCTGTGCTTCGATGGCGACGCTGGCAAACCACATCAGCCAGTGGGTGATCTCATTTTCTTTGTTCGCCGCTTCGAGCGCTTCGTAATAACTCTTGCGCCGAGCCAGAATCGTTGCCGCCAATGCTGTGAGTGTTGGCTGGCCGAGGCTCTGCGCCAAAGTCTTTTCGGCGATGGCTCGCCCGATGCGCCCATTGCCATCCTCAAACGGATGGATGCTCTCGAAATACAAATGAGCAATCCCGGCTCGCGTCAACGCGGGCAGCGGCTCTTCGCGGCCAGGGGCAGTTCGATTGAACCAAGCAATGAATCGCTCCATTTCTGACTGAGCGCGCGACGCGGGCGGTGCCTCGAAGTGAACTCTGGGTTCGCCAATCGGCCCCGATACAACTTGCATAGGTTCTGCACCGGTTCGGTAGTGTCCTACATCTCTCAAATTCCGGCTGCCGCTCATGACCATGCGGTGCCAGCGAAACAGCGCTTCGTCGGAGAGCGGCTCGGCAAAAGATCGATACAGATCAACCATCATTTCTGCGATCCCTCGCTCCGCAGGCCGGACGCGTCCTTCATCTGTGGCAAGGCCTAGTTGCTTGCGTAGGGAAGACTGCACGCTTGCTCGATCCAGAATTTCGCCCTCGATTTCGGAAGTGGTCACGGCTTCTGTGCTCATGACCTCAACGGTGAGTTGATCGCGCTCTTCTTTTCCTAGGTGCCGAACGGTGCCGACGAACACGCCTCCGCTGACGAGAAACTGCTTCTCCGCAGCCTCAAGCCGTGCGTGGTCCCACCGGAAATTGGGCCAATCCGGTTTTTGCCAGTTCCAGTTCATGAGCGATAGGGCGATCAGCTATCGCTCACATTATGGCACATTTCTGAGCGATAGGCTTGGGTCCTATCAACCGCGTGTTTGAGAAGGGCAAACTCTTAGTTCGCCATGGTTAGGCAAAAATAATGCGATATCGTTGGTGCGGAAGGGAAACTGTGCTTTTCGCGACCAACCTGCTGCGAAGGAGGACATGCATAATGAGCGATAACAGCGCCCCAGATGAGAAGAAACCTTGGATGAGCAGCAATTGGGGACTGTTTCGGCATTGCCCCGACCGGTACCCGATAGACGTCTTTTCATATACGCGGGAGGCCACGCATTGCTTTCACGAGAGACGGTTTTTAGCATGTATCGCAATGGCTTCCACTGCTGTAGAGATCATTCTCAACCGTGACCGGCGGCTCAGAGCGCTCCCTAATTTCAAGAGCTCAGACGGATGGGCATACCTGAGCAACCGAACTCTACGGATTGCGCGCGATAACGGTCTGCCATCGAACGCTCTGCTTTCATCCGGCGAAGATCTTGGTTCGCAAAAGCCAATCGTCTTTGTAGAGATTCGAAACAAGGTTGCGCACGGAGATGTTGCGCACTTCGTGAGCGACCTCAGTGACTATGACCCCGGAGCGGAGCGGATCGCGGACGAGCAAGCATTAAAGATGCGTACGTTTGTCAGCGAATGGTTCAACACGGCTCCCGATGTTCAGGAAGGGCACATCCGCAACAATCGTTGGCCTGATGCGGTTTGAGTTGGGCCTCTTTACGTCGTTGCCTTACGGAATCCAGTTCCGGTACGGGCGAAAATATGGGCGCGGCTTTCGATAGGTACATTGGAATCGACTACTCCGGGGCGGAGACGTGTGAGTCCGGCCTCAGGGGCCTGCGCGTCTACATGGGGGATCGCGCGACTGAGCCGCGCGAAGTCGCGCCGCCTCCTAGCCCCCGCAAGAATTGGACGCGCAAGGCGATTGCTCATTGGCTCGTCAGAGATTCTCACCAGCAGGACGCCTACGCTACCGCGGAATGGCTTCGCCGAAGCGATCAAGCAGGGAGCCTTGAACGATTTTTCAGCCCAAGCCTGACCGAGCATGAACGCAAAGTCGCCGAAATCGAAGGCTGGATTCTGGGGATCGCTTGATGGGCATAGGCGGATTCGAATGCCCGACCCGTGCTTGACAGAGGCCCGTGCGCGGCAGCTCCGAAACCTCCGCCGTTGGGGAGGGCACCGCCCTCCCTAGCGGCTGCCAAAACCACCTGTCCCCGGGGAGGTGCCATAACGGAATGGTATAAAGGGAAAACACACCTCCCCAGATGGCGGCAAATCTCGGTCGAGATTTGCCGCTGTCGTCACATGGAGTCCGCTGGCGGCATTGTCGGCGGAGGGATCGCACGGGATCGCTCTCTGGGCCGACCAGTCCCGCAGTTTAGAGCCGTTTGATTGTCGCGAGCCAGGCCGGTGCCCCATGCTCGTCGTGGAATCTCGTCTGAACCCGCTCCGGTGCGATGGCGGCGACGTTCCATCCCGTGCTGGAGTTGAACGCCGCTCTCAGCTCTTTCTGGCTGACGGGGTGCGGGCCAGTCTCTGGACCCTCGTCACTGAAGCACAACAGATATACGGTTCCCTCGTGTTTGGTCACCGACGCTAGACTCGCCACGTATCCTGGTCGCTCGTCGCCGTCGAACGTGTGGAACAGTCCGCAGTCCAGCACCGTCACGAATTTGCGGCCCAAACGCTCCAACTGCAACGCGTCAGCCGCAGCGAATTCAGCCTCGATCCCACGGTCGGCGGCTTTCTTTCGGGCCATCGCCAGTGCCGTCTCAGCCACGTCCACGCCCAGAACCGACAATCCCAGCGCGGCGAGGTGTAGAGCGTTCTCGCCGGTCCCGCAGCCCGCGTCAAGCACCGCTCCCGCGAATGCGCCTGCGGCTGCCAAACGCACGATGGCTGGCTGCGGCGTGCCAATATCCCAAGGCGCAGGGCCGTCGCGGTACGACGCATCCCAGGGCTGTCCCGCCATCCGTTCGTGACTGGTTGGGCGCCGGCCACGGAAGGGATCGTCAGCGAGGGTTCCCGATCGCTCCGGCAACTTTGTCCTCTTCCTTCAACGGGATCTTCCCTCCTGATCGTAGCACGCCAATCCACAGGCCTTGACTGTTCCTCTGCGCCGAGCCTGCACCGTCTCTCAACTGGGGCAGCGGCGGAACGAAGAGAAAGCATGGGGGAGGGTTCGATTCTCCTGACGTGAATCGCGGGCCGAGATTCGCCGCGCCGCCTCACGGTAAGAATCGGCGCGCAGCTGCGGCATTGAAGCCGCTTCATTGCAACGGCGCTCCCAGGATCTCTGTGAATTTCCGCGCTCATCCGAGCGCGGCCCCATTGAAGCTGTAAACGCCTTAAAGCGTGACGACCAAGCCACATTGCCTGCGGGCATCGCCGCAGGTATAGTAAGCAGTCGCTCGATGTCTCGCTCCGCCCGCCAGGCGATCAACTGGCTTCTCTCTCATTGTGAAGAGATGGGACCTCTAAACAAGATAAGCGTCTCGGGGAAAGGCAAACTTCGGATTGGCGACGATTGGAATGCCATACGCATTATCGCCCTCTCGCAAAGCAACCCTCTCAAGGCCATCGCGGAGTTCGTGGAAAACAGCATCGACGCGCACGCCAAGACAATCACGATCACCCGTGGCAGAGAGCATGGCGGTCAATATCTGGCGGTCAAGGATGACGGGGAAGGCGTCCCGCGAACGCCCGACGGCTTGCCGGATTTTAAGTACGTTGCCACCCACATTTGCGACTCGATCAAACGACACCTCAAGGCGCAAGGTGACGCGGCCGGCGTGCAGGGCGAGTTTGGCATCGGCCTGCTGAGCTTTTGGACTGTCGGCCAGACCCTGATTATGACCTCTACCGGCGCCGATCATCGCGCCTATCAAATGGTTATGAGCAAGGGTGATCCCCGCTATGCCGTAAGGCCACGACGCTTTCTCTTCGGCGAGCAAGGCACGGAGATCAAGATCAGTCCGCTCCTCGACGGCATTCGCAGCCTTACAGGCGAGAAAATCCAGTGGTATCTGGCCTCCGAACTCCGTGATCGCATTCGCAACAACGGAGTCCGCGTGACCGTCATCGATAAGCTGACCCGCAAGCAGTATGAAGTCGAGCCTCGCCAATTTGAGGGGCGCTTGCTTCACCAGTTGCCGCCGGTTCGCTCAAAGTTCGGCGATGCCTATGCCGAACTCTACCTCACTACCCCGAACGATGAATGCCGTGTAGCAGTTAGCAGAAGTGGTACGCGGGTGATCGCGGACATTGCGACTCTGCCGGGTTTGGAGCATGTACCGTGGACCTTGCGTTATTTGCAGGGCCTTATCGATGTGCCTTATCTCAACCTGACTCCCGGAACGCGTTCCGGGATTGTGCATGACGACCATTACTCGGCGTTTGTGGACGGCCTTGCTCCTTTGGAAGCGCACTTGAATCGTGTGATTGATGACCAACGGCGCGCCGAGGAGGAGCAAGCCAACGCAGAGTCCTTGCGCGCCATCCAGAGGGCTTTTCGCGAGGCCATGCTGGTCCTGCCGCGCGAGGAGTATGACTGGTTCGAAATTCGCGCCGCTTCCCAACTACAATCTGGCGGCGGCCTACTTCCTGGGGACGCCGACCCCGCACCGGGCGCAAGCGAAACTTCCGCGACAGGCATACGTGAACCAGCCGACGGTCAGGCGCAGCGAAAGTTTTTCGAGTATCCCGGCCCGCTCCACAGTGTGGTGATTTCGCCCTCCGCCGCGACTTTGGCTGTGAATCGAACTCGACCCTTTCGTGCCTTGCCACGCGACCGCGCTGGCCGTCGCGTCGAAGAAGACCTGGTATTTGCCTGGCAAATCGTCGAAGGGGGTGGCGCCCTTTCGAGCTTCTCCGACCAGGAGGTCGAGTTTCAGGCCCCATCTTCGCCGGACCTCACTCGATTGTCCGTTGTCGTCTCGCAGCGCGACATGAACTGCTCGGCCGAGGCCCTCGTCACCGTTACCGACCGGTTAGACGCTGCCGCAGGCATCGGCACGGCGAATGCGCGCGGTTTGCCGGGTTACACGTTCGAGCGAGCCGCAGGAGAATTGTGGCGGTCGCGATACGATCCGAACCGGAATCTCATCATCGTCAACAGTGGGCATCGAGACTTCGTCTTTGCCACACGAAGCCGGACCCTGCAATTGCGCTACTTGGTCCGCCTGTACGTAAAAGAACTGGTGCTCAAAAACTTCATTGGGCTGCCTGCAGAACAAGTCGCGGAACGCATCATAGAGCTTTCGCTCTATGTCGAAGACAAGCTGAAACTTCCCTGATCCTCAGTTTGCAGGCAATCTTGTGACTTCGGCCACCCCCAGGCGACGAGCGGTCGCACAAAGTTTCGACCGGTGATCAAGGCTTCCGACGGTTAGGTCTCGAGCGGCACGCTCCTTTCGGTGCACTGCTTCTCCGCTAGGCGGTCGCCTTCGGAATGCGGACTTCTATGCGGACACTCTTGACGTAATCCCAGTGTAAGTGTCTAATATTTGTGAATGTTAATGTGACAATGAAGATGGACATAAAAGCGGACATTATGGCGGACCTGGCGAAAGATCGCGGGGAATCCCCTGCCGAGATGGAGCCTTTACTCATCGGCGAAACATCCCGGTTTCGCGGCACTTTAACTGATCTTGCTGTCGAGTTGGCGCAAAAGGCCGCCGGGTTTCGGCGGAGCCTGCCAGATAGTATTTTGAAGTCCCTGGCTGATCTTGTTCGCTCGATGAATTGTTACTACAGCAATCTGATCGAAGGGCACTACACGCACCCGGTTGATATCGAGCGCGCCCTTAAAAATGACTACAGCAAAGACGCGCGCAAGCGCGACCTACAACTCGAAGCGAAGGCGCATGTTGCCGTCCAGAAATGGATTGACGAAAGCGGCCTGAAGGGGCGCGCTGTAACAACGGAAGGGATTTGCGAAATCCACAAACGTTTTGGCGATGAACTGCCCGAGTCACTGCTTTGGGTGGAAGACCTCGGCGGGAAGGAACGAGTCCGAGTCGTCCCCGGTGAGCTACGCAAACAGGACGTGAAGGTGGGCGGCCACGTTGCTATCAGCCCGGGCGCTGTACCGCGATTCCTAAAGCGCTTCGAGGAAGTTTACTCTCGTCTCGGTAAAACCGATTCCATTCTGGCTGCGGCTCCGGCGCATCACCGGCTCGTGTGGATTCACCCGTTCTTGGACGGCAACGGTCGTGTTGCTCGCCTCATGTCACATGCGGCGCTGCTGGAAGCGCTGGACACCGGCGCTGTTTGGTCGGTTGCGCGCGGCTTGGCACGGAACGTTGAGGAGTACAAGAGACACCTAGCGGCTTGCGACGGGCCTCGGCGCAACGATCTGGATGGTCGGGGGAATCTGAGCGAGGAGGCGCTGGCGGCCTTCACGGAATTCTTTTTGAAGACCTGCATCGATCAGGTGACTTTCATGGAGAGCCTGATGCAGCCGGATCGCCTCCGCGCCCGCATACTTCTTTGGACAGAAGAAGAGATCAAGCTCAAGAATCTTCCTCCGCGCTCTGGGCGTGTGCTCGAAGCCCTGCTCTATCGGGGAGAACTGCCGCGAAGCGATGTGGCTGGCGCCGCTGGCGTAGTTGAGCGCCATGCCCGGCGCGTCGTCTCGGCCCTGATGGCCCGTGGCGTACTCGCTTCGGACAGTCCTCGTGCGGCACTGCGCCTCGTCTTCCCGGCGGTGCTCGCGTCTCGCTGGATGCCTGGCCTATTTCCCGAACGTGCGTAAATTGAACCCGAGAAAACGGCGTTATTTCTCTCTATTCTCGCGGCCGTCCGACTGACTAAGCTATGTCTTCATAGTGCAGACGAAGATTGGCCCAGTCGAGCTTAGGATGTACCGTTTCGGCCAGTGAAAGTTTAATCCTCAAAAGCCACGACCGAATGCAGATTGTAGCGGGCGCCATCCTTGAGGACTAATTCTACGCAGAATGGAGGGATGGGTTCTCCTTTGCACATGGTCTTCAGCCACCCAAGAACCCAATCCGTTCTGGGCCCTCGTTTCTTTTGAGGTTCGCGATGGTCAAAGTCTTCGGGTCGCAAACATTGGCGGCCGCTAAAGTTGCCTCTGTTTTCTTCCGAGATTTCGAGCTAGGGAGAATCCGCCTTGAAGCAAGCACTAGGTGGTACGTGAGATTGGGCCAAACTAGGAAGGAAAGGAACAGTACGGCGGCCAGCACTCTGAGGGGTTCGTAAGTCTCAGCGCCGTAACGGGCTAATAGGATTGCTCCAGCCACAATAAGCCACCGTACCACTTGCATGGAGCGGTCCAATTGATGGTCGAGCTCGTATTTCCGTCTAATTGCCCAAAAGGCCAGCCATACGCAAATAGATTCAATTATCAGTTTCTCGCTTATCATGCAGATTCCGTGCTCTAACGCTCTGTCGTCATGCTTAGCTTATCTTCCAATTGAACACACGACGAAAGAAAAGGAGGCAACCGAAAGATCAAAAGGGTCTTTCAGTGCGCCAACAGCTTCGAGCGTACCGTTCAATAGGGCCGCACCAGCCCTCGCTAGGAGTCCCGTGGGCACGACCGCTCTCGCACCTCGGGCCACAATTACCGTAGTTGACGGTGCTGTATGCAATCGACAGGTAGTTGCCGTTCGTGTCGATAATTTTGATCGGCCGATAAAAAGTGGTAGCAGCAGGCACCTGCTCATAAATCCATTGCGTCCCGTCCTTGCGCCGGAGAATCTTCGTCGAGCTGTTCCAATCAGCATAGGAGGAATCCACGGTCACGTAGGTGCTTCCAGAACTGAACCGCAGCTCACGTTTTGTGCCGTCAGGCTCAGTGAGCAGATACGATGTCTGGCCGCTTGGCGGGACCTCGATCAAACCATAACCGAGGTGAAAGCCGTAGCTTGGAAAGTCCCGGTCGGCGTTGAACGTGGCTGTGTTCGCTGTGGTGTCGATTGTCCAGACGCCGCTGTTGTAGAAAGCATCAAATTGACATCCAGGCCATTCCGTCCGGGCAGCGAAAGGACGGGGATCGCATAGGTGTAGCTTTCGCTGCCGGGCAGCGTTGCGTTCGCTTCTCCAGAGGTGTCGTTCGCCCGACGTGCCAAAACGGTAGAACTGGCGCTGACATTCTTGCTCCTTGGCCGAGCAGCATACGTGGCCGCATAACTGCCCGAGGTTGAATCCGGTTCGCAAGTGTCGAGACATTGAACTGGCTTGTTTTGAGCCTTTAAGGGTGCCGTGATCAAAAAGGATAACAGCGACACAGAAGAAAGCAGGACCGGGCGGCGGGACATGACGACCTCCAAGGACCGCTTTATTCTCATCCTTGGGTAACGTCGACGTCAATATGGCTAAGCCTGGAAGACTATTCGCGGCCAATACTCTGACGACGAAATGATTTCACTCTAGCTCTCATTCATTCGTGTCAGGAATCCAGGCGAAAGCACGTCAGTCTCGATCATCTGTGTTTCTGCGAGAGGACTTTCGCGCGAAACTCTTACCCGCGAGCACGGGAAGTGCCGCCTGGAACAAGCAAGGAAATTCTGCATTTTTCCAATGTCTCCCTCCACGATCTGTTCCCCTTTGAGAATTCAAGCACTTTCCGATTGCCGGCTGCCATCCGCGCCGCGAAATTGACCTCGGCCGACGTCGTTGATTCCTTAATGCTGCCTTTTGCTGCCTTGCGAATTCTGCAAGTCCTGTGAAGTGAAAGAGAAAGCTGGTAGGGGCGGTGGGGATCGAACCCACGACCTTCGGCTTAAAAGGCCGCTGCTCTACCACTGAGCTACGCCCCTACATTTTGCCCACACCTTGGCTTGGGCCGGAGGTGGTGTCGCCAGCCCAAATCGATTCTGCCGCATCACGGGAAGTCTTCGGATTCGGGAATCTTCTCCGCGGAATGGCTCGTTTAAGTCTACCATGCCGGCTCGCGTGCGGCTCTGCCGCTCCGCGGACAATACGGCCACAAATTAATTACCGGCCCCAAAGAGTTGGAAAATTTCAAGCCGCAATTGGTGGAAGGCGCAAAGGCCGCCGCGCAAGCGGGCCGCGCACCAGGCCGGATACACTCCAGCGCCGCTGCGGTTCCCAGCGGCTTTCCCAAGCCAAGTCCTCAGGACGTCTTCCCACTCTTGCGCTTCGGCGGAGGGACCTTCGCTCCTTTTTTGCGCGCTTCAGAGAGGCCGATCGCGATGGCCTGTTTGCGGCTCTTGACCGGTCCGGCCTTCCCGCCTTTGCCGGAGCGCAGCGTGCCCCGCTTTTTCCTGCGCATCGCGCTCGCAACCGATTTAGATGCAGCCTTCCCATATCTCGCCATAAATCACCGTCCTCCGTTTTGCCGATCGGCCGGGCAGAACAAGTTAGGCCTTGCAACAGCAGCCTCGGGTTCGGCGAAGCGGGTGTGCGACGTCCCGTGCCTGAGCCTCCGCTCTTTTCGCCTGTGCTCGCGCCCATCTGATGCCTGCGTCTGATCTTCTCAGCTTTCCCAACGCTGCCTCAAATCCCCCGAATCCCAATCCCGGCCTGTTTCAGTTCGTTTCTTATATTCAGTGTGATCAGCGGCGCTGTGATCTGCTCCAAGATCCGGCAGTTTTCCAGCGCCCTTCACCGCGCGCCCTCCGGGAATGGCTTGCGCCAATTCATTCGCCGATTGTCGCGCGCCCGCGTCGTTCGTGCAAATAATCGCATCGCAATCCACATCGTGCTCGCCTTCCAGCAGCATCGCTGAAATATTGTGGAATGCTCCCGCAACCTTTAGCCCCTCTGGCGCGAAGGCGCCCGCCTGCTGAGCGAATACGTCGAATTTATTCGCGCACATCGGCATCCCAAGCAAGATTGACACGTACACTCCGTTGAGCGTAACGTGACTTTGCCGTTTAGAGATTTTTCCCCGGAGGCATGGATGCTTCGAGCCATTGGTTTGCCCGCTGCGCTCTTGCTCGGTGGGTACGTGTTTGCTGCACAGGAAACCGCCGATCAGCCGGTGGTGGCGAGAAGCACCATGGCGAAATTCGAAGCCGCCAAAGATCTGCCGGACTGCGTGAGCATCGCTCCGGCTCGGGGCAATCCGAGCAATGGTCCATCGGCAATTTTTCTGAAAGCGGAATCGAACTGCATCGTCCCGTACCATTGGCACACGGCTAACGAAAGCCTGGTTCCGCTCCTCGGCCTGCTGCAAGTGACGGTCCATGGTGAACGGCCGAAGGTTGTCGCCAACGGCGATTACGCGTATATGCCAGCTCAGCGCGTGCATATGGCCAAGTGCGCCAGTTCCAAACCTTGCACCGCGATTCTGCAGTTGGACGCCGCCATGGACATGCACTACGTGGATAAGGACGGAAAAGAAATCCCCGCGGAAGCCGCACTGGCGAGCGTCAATCAGCCGGTTACCAAGAGCGCTCCAAAGCCCTAGCTTGGGGTGCCCAATTGGCTCCGCTGTTCTCTCTCCGCGGAAATTGTGCCGGGACACGAGTGGTCGCGCATAGAGCGGTCGGAGAATCGCAGGAAAGAATCTAGTGGCTGCGGCGTTTTGCGCCTTCTTTTCGCGGGCGGCTTTCCTTAGTTGCGCTTCGCCAAGGGCCAGGCACAGCTCTGCAGGGGAAGCCGGCGCGCAAAACGCCGGGCCGGGCTTGACTGGTGCGGAGATTTACTGCGGACGGAAGAAGCAAGACTGCCCGGGCTTGTGCCGCCGGCTGCTATAGGACTTGCTTTCGAATTGCTGGAGAGCATGCATGAACCCCGAAATTCAGGTGGCGTCCCACTACACGCGGGGCAAGCTGGAAGAAGCGATCCTCGCGGGAGTGCGGGCGGCGGGGAAAGACAGCGGCACGCTTACTGCGGCGGACTTGGCCCCGGTGGATGAGTTTCACGTCGGTGGGCTCGAAGCAACGCAATTTCTCGCGAAAGCGATGTGCCTGCGCCCTGGAATGCGTTTGCTGGATCTCGGTTGCGGGATCGGAGGGCCTGCGCGCTACTTTGCAGGGGAACAGAAGTGCCTGGTCAGCGGGATTGACCTGACCGAGGAATTCGTCAGCACAGCGCGGAGTCTGACGAAGCTTGCTGGGCTTGGCGGCCAAGCGGAGTTTCGCCGCGCGAGCGCATTGGAACTGCCGTTCGAAGCGGCCTCTTTCGATGGCGCCTACATGATCCACGTCGGCATGAACCTGCCGGACAAGCTCTCCGTCTTTCGGGAGGTCGCGCGCGTCTTGAAGCCTGCGGCGCGATTCACGATTTTCGATTTGATGCTCGCGAAGAATGGGCCCCTGCGCTTTCCATTGCCCTGGGCCGTCACCGAGGAAACCAGCTTTGTGAGCGATGTGCCGGCCTACCGGGCGGCCCTCGAACAGGCCGGTTTTTCTGTCGAGAAGGAAACCAGCCATCGAAACTTTGCCATCGAGTTTACGCAGCGGTTTGCAACGCGCGTCGCGGCAGGTGGCGCGCCCGCGTTGGGGCTGCATATTCTCATGGGCGAGAAGACAGCGGCGATGTTGAAGAACGTGCTGGGGGCGATGGTGGACGGAGTGCTGGATCCGATGGAACTGGTGGCGCGCAAAGCGTAAGAGGCGGAAGGTGGCGATTCGCAGAGTGCTGCAATTGGGCGATCCGGCGTTGCGGGAACCCGCGCGATGCGTCGAAGATCCATGTGCGCCGGAGGTTTCCGGGTTAGTCGCGGACTTGCGCGATACGCTCGCCCATTGGCGCGAGCAAACCGGCTATGGACGCGGTATTGCGGCGCCGCAACTGGGGGTCGGGCTGCGGGTGGTTTTCTTGAATTTGCCCGGGCATCCCGATTGGCCGCTGATCAATCCCGAAATCATCTGGCGCAGCGAAGAGAAAATCACCGTTTGGGATGCCTGCCTGAGCTTCCTTTGCATTTTCATGCAAGTCGAGCGTCATCGCGATATTCGCGTGCGATACCAGAATCCCGGCGGCACATGGCACGAGCTTGCCGCTGGCGATCACGGCAACTTATCCGAGTTGCTGCAACACGAAATCGATCATCTGGATGGTATTCTCTGCATCGATCGCGTGAAGGACCTGCGCACCATTTGCACGAAAGAGGAATTTGAGGCGCGGCACCGCGCCGGGAGTCCTTACGCCGGCGTGGCACGGGAGCAATAGGAGACACCCGTTTGGTGCTCTAATGGAATTTTGGATTGACAACGATACACCGATTGGACCGCTGCTCTTAGCGGGAGATCAGACAGGGCTGCGGCTTTTGAGTTTTGCGGCGAGCCGGCGCGCCCAGCAGCCGAAGCCGGGCTGGCGAGAGAAGCGATCCTCATTCACGGACGTGATTCAGCAGCTGGATGAATACTTTTTGGGGAAGCGCCGTGAATTTGACGTGCGGTTGGCGCTTGATGGCACGGCGTTCCAATTGCGTGTCTGGAACCGGCTGCTACAAATCCCCTACGGTGAAACTCTGGCCTACGGGCAACTGGCGCGCGAAATCGGTGCGCCTCGAGCGGCGCGCGCGGTTGGCCTGGCAAACGGAGCGAATCCGATCCCCATCATCGTTCCTTGTCATCGTGTGATTGGCAGCAACGGCAGCCTCACGGGCTTTGGCGGCGGCCTGCCGCTGAAGAACAAGCTGCTCGCCCTGGAGAGTGCACAGAGGCCGCTGCTGTTTACCGGCAAGCCGAGCTGAAAGCCCAGTTCCAAGCAAAATAGCCGGTTCCGATTGCTGGACCGCCCGCAGGTGCCGGAATCGCCGCATCCCCCGTTCTTTTCTCGATTGGAGCAAGGCAGGGAAAACAACAGGAACCGCCCGTCGCCAAGAGCCGCGTGCTAAGGCGCGGTGAATGCAATCTCGAAATGGCGGACCCGCCGGTCGTAGTCCGTGAGCAGAGCGGCGGCTTCCGGGGCTACCACGGCGGCTTCGCGGTCTTTACCGGCGAAATTTTCGATCGCCTCAAGCGAATGCCATCGCGAGATGACGATGATCTCCACGGCGTCCAGCTCTGAGCGGGTCAGAACGGTGCAGCCCTCGAAACCCGGGAGCGAGCGAAGCTCGGGCAGCACACGCCGGCCGAAATGTTCCAGGTATGCGGCGGAAAGGGCAGAATTCGTCCGCGCGGACCAAACCCGCGCAATCACGTTGCGAACTCCGCGGCAGATTCCGGCCCGGCCGTTTCGCCGCCGGCCGCAACGGTCCAGAGCCGCACATACCCCTTGCGAACGAAACCGTTAATCACATAAGGATCGCGGCACGCGAAGCTCTCCGCGGCTCCCGGTTTTTCCTCGCGAAAGACCAGCGGCGGGGCATTCGCCGGTTCGAGCGCCCCGGCCAGCACCAAGTCGGCGCGGGCGTGCGCTTCACGAGCCAGCTTCAAGTGGTCCTCCCGGTACAAGACGCGGCCATGCAGGAAATCATCCACAACGTCGCAGAAAAGCGCATAGTAGCCCGTCACTTTCTCGGACCTCCCGCTACGGCTGTGGTCCATTTTGCGAAAAATGCGCTCCCTTTGGCAAACGTTGGACGCGCGGAACGCCGGGGCGGAGCGAGCCAAACCGCTTGTTCGCGGTCGGGCCTGTTAAGTCTGGCCGAAGCGAGAGGAAGCGGAGTTGGTCTGCTAGTTCACCGGCGGCGCTTTGGGAGTTGACTTGGGTTCGGCTGTCAGATTTGCTCGGGCGATGTAACCGGCGAGCCCCTCGGCTGTGACAACGCGAACGGTGTAGCTTTCGAGATCCGAGAGGACCGCGACCTCCTGGCCACAGGAAAGGTTGGCGACCAGCTTCAGAGGAAGCGACTGTTCCGCGTCAAAGGTCAATGGCACGGTGGAGGCGCCATGGCACGCCACGCGCTGATGCGCCACGCTGCTCGCCGGGGAAGCCGCCGGAACGCCGTGTTGCTGCCCTTGCAGAGGCGCTGCCGTCCCCACGCACACCAGCAGAGCCAGCCGCGCACCTCGAAGTATCCTCGCGGGAATGACCATCGCCGCAACCCCGGGGCCGAAAATTCGTAAGCAAAGCACAGCCTTCACCTTTGCTGGTTTTAGGATGCGTAAGTTACTTGCCGCCGTAAATAGAGCGCGGGTACCATCGCCATGACAAATTGAACACGCAAACGGCCCTGTTCTCGCGGCCAGGCGTCAGCAGTCTTGCGCTCATCTGGTTTCACCGCCCGCCCGTCGCCGTCGAGCCGAGCTTCGGCTGCTCCGGCATCGCTTGACCGCAAACGCCTCTGGGGATAGGGTGTAAGAAGTTTCTCCCGGGACAGCCTCCCCAGCGATCGAGGGCAGGGCGGGGGCGAATCGCAAGCCGTCAGGAGGACCGCCATCGGCCAGCCGGTTTCCGCAGGAACACCCGCCACTTGGATGCGACGCACCGTACACATTTCCGGAAAAATCGAACCTTTATTTGGCACGCTGGATGAAAACGTGCGTCTCCTCGAGGATTTGCTTCATGTCCGCACGCATCTCAGCGACACGCGCTTGACGATCGAGGGCGACCACGATTCCGTGGAACAGGCCGTAAGAATCGTCGAAGAATATAACCACGCTACTCGCCGCGGCCGCACGCTCTCGAGCGAGGAGGTCAAAAGCCTGATCCGCGTTGCCACGGATCGGCCCCAGGAATCGCCTCGCGGAATGTTCGAGCCGGGGCGCCAGCGAACATTCGGGAAGAAGATGGTCACGCCGAAGAGCGCGAATCAGCGGCAGTACATGGAGGAAATCGAGCGCCACGACATGGTCTTCGGCATCGGTCCCGGCGGCACCGGGAAAACCTATCTCGCCGTGGCCATGGCCGTAAGCGCCCTCCTCACCAAGCTGGTGAACCGCATCATTCTGGCGCGGCCCGCGGTGGAAGCCGGCGAGCGTCTCGGATTCTTGCCGGGAACACTGCAGGAGAAGATCGATCCGTACATGCGGCCCCTCTATGACGCGCTCTACGATATGCTGGATGCCGACAAGCTCGAGCGCTTTCTCGAAAAGGGCATCATCGAAGTGGCTCCGCTGGCTTTTATGCGCGGCCGCACGCTGAACGACTCGTTTGTGATTCTCGACGAGGCGCAGAACACCACCAGCGAGCAAATGAAGATGTTCCTCACCCGGCTCGGATTCAACTCCAAAGCGGTCATCACGGGAGATATCACCCAAATCGACTTGCCCTCGGGCAAGCGCTCCGGCCTGATTGAGGCTCTGGAAATTTGCGGAAAGATCGAAGGTATCGGTGTCGTGCAGTTTGGCGAAAAGGACGTCGTTCGCCACAACCTGGTCCAGCAGATTATTCGTGCCTACGAAGAGTACGACTCGGCTCACCCGCAACGCGCAGGCAACGGAAAGGCCGAGCCGCGCGGCGCCGAAACCCGCAAAGCCGCCGCCGAAAACCAGGCGTCCCAAACCGGCAAGTCAGACGAACTCGCGCAATAATGATTCTGAATCGCCAGCGCAGGGTGCGAGTGGCCATTTCGCCTTTGGAAGCATTTCTGCGGTCGGCTCAGCGGCAACTCGGAATCACCAGGGCGGAGGTGTCGGTGTGCTTCATCACCAGGGCGGAAATGGCAAAACTGAACCGCATCTACCGCAAGAAGAGCGGCCCGACCGACGTGCTGTCCTTTCCCGCGCAAGAACACGCCACCACAGCACGGCCCGGCACACAGCGCTGTTGGCCTGCCCAGCGCCGCGCCATCCGGTTCCTCGGAGATATTGCCATCTCGCCGGAAGAGGCGAGAAAATATGCCAAGCGGAATCATCGCAGCTTCCCGGAAGAGCTGCGCGTCTTGATTCTGCACGGCATCCTGCACCTCCTGGGCTATGACCATGAAACCGACGACGGAGAAATGGACCGGCTCGAGGAGCGCCTGAGGCGCCGCCTCGGCCTCGAATGACATGTTCAGTTGGGCATACGCACTCGAATTGCTGTTCCTGGTGCTCAGCCTCCCCGTTTTTTCCTATCTGACCCTCATCTACCGGGAGCTCGGCCGCATGACCACCGGCCGCGTCCATGAACATTTGGAAATCTTCGAAGCGGAAATTGAGCCCCGGCTGCGGATCAACCGCAAAAGCGGAGGCCGCACGTTCCGTATCCTGGGGCACTTCTGGCTCGCCTTTCTCGTTCTCCAGACCACCCGCGGCATTGTTCACTTTGTGCCCGGCCAATGGGAATCCGCGGTCCAGTTCGTCCTGTTCCTCTCCCTTGAAGTGGTCATCGCCATGCACTTCATTCCCGATATTTTGCTTTACCGCACCACTGGCCGCTGGCTTCTTCCTTTGTTGCCCCTAATCCGTCTCGGAATGTGGGTGGTTTGGCCGGTGCGCGTGTTTCTGGAGGCCGCCGAGTCCCTGGCCCGTATTTCCGAGCAGGAACAGGAGAAGACCGAGGAGCAGCGCACCGAGGAGGGCATCGAGGCCTTGGTCGAGGCAGCGGAAGAAGAAGGCATCATCGAGCCGGACCAGGCGGACCTCATTGAGCAAGTGGTGGAGTTTAGCGACAAACGGGTAAGGGAAGTGATGACGCCACGGCCCGACATTGTCGCCGTCCCGGCCGACCTGTCCCTCGAAGGTCTGCACGCCAAGGTCGTCGAAACGAAACTGTCCAAGCTGCCGGTTTACGAGAAGGACCTCGACGATATCTTTGGCGTCGTCAATGCTCAGGACCTTCTTCACATTGCCGACCAGGACTTGCCTCGCCGCAAGGTGCGCGAGCTGGCCAAGCCGGTCCTGTTTATTCCAGAAACCAAGTCAGGTTCCGACCTCCTGCGGGAATTGCGGGCCAAAGCCCAGCAACTCGCTGTTGTGATCGATGAACATGGCACCGTGGCCGGCCTCGTGACCATCGAGGACTTGGTCGAAGAGATCGTTGGCGAAAGCGGCAGCAGCGCCAAGGCTCCGCAGCCCGCGGTCCTGCGTGAGCCGGATGGCAGCCTGCTGGTTCGCGGCAGCACCGCCATCCGCGACGTCGAGGAGCTTCTTGGCGTGCGTTTTGGCCGCGCGGACGATACCGTAACAACGATTGCAGGGCTCTTGAGCCACATTTCCGGCAAGGTCCTTGCTTCGGGCGACCGCGCCGAGCTCGAAGGCTATCGCTTTGAGGTCTTGGAAGCCAATCAGCGGAAAATACTCAAGTTGCGCATCCGCAAGATCCCTGCTCACGCTGCTGTCCAGGAT
>Ga0070735_10000516_pt1 | contig 41551 bp, 38 predicted proteins | sample Coa_R1_FD_66443 | JGI IMG/M metagenome (GOLD analysis project Ga0070735, IMG submission 66443) | Surface soil microbial communities from Centralia Pennsylvania, which are recovering from an underground coalmine fire - Coalmine... | ecosystem: Environmental > Terrestrial > Soil > Unclassified ... | reverse complement strand
GCGGGCCTTCGATGGCAAACCCGTCGTCGAAAACTTCGATCTCCGCACCCATGGCGTGAAGCATCGCCGCAATCGCATCGATGCGGTCGCTCTCTTTGACGCGCAGTTCCGCGGCGCCGCGAACCACCGTTCGTCCGCGCGCCTGCGTTGCAAGCACGGCGATGAGCGGCACCTCGTCGATTAGCGCGGGGATCTCGTCCGCGCCGATTTTCAGCGCATGCAGCTCGCTGCTGCGCGCAAACACCGTCCCAATCGGCTCGGGTTCGCGCCGGCGCAGCGCGATTTCGATTTGCGCGCCCATGCCGCGTGCCGCATCGAGAAAACCCGTGCGCGTCGGATTGAGCGATACGTCGCTGAGTGTCAACTCACTGCCTTCGGTGATAAGTGCAGCGGCAATCCAGAACGCCGCGCTCGACGGGTCGCCGGGAACCTCGACGAACGCTCCGCGCAGCTGCTGACCGCCGTCGATTGCAATGCGTTCGCCGTCCGCATGCAGGCTAGCGCCGAAGCGCGGCAGCAGCCGTTCGGTGTGATCGCGCGAAAGCAGTTTCCCGCGTAATTGCGTTCTTCCGTTCGCCGCAAGTCCGGCCAGCAACAGCGCGCTTTTGAGCTGCGCGCTGGCTACCGGCAATTCATAGTCAATCGCTTGCAGCGGTGCCTTGCCGCGCACTTGAAGCGGTGCGACGCCGCTACCGCTGAGCGTAATGCCGGCACCCATGCGCTGCAGCGGCTCGGCAATGCGCCGCATGGGCCGGCGCCGCAGCGATGCATCGCCGGTCAGTTGCACCGTGCCTTCGTGCGCCGCGAGCACGCCCATGAGCATCCGCATCGTCGTGCCGGAATTCGCGCAGTCGATGCTGCCGCCGCTCGGACGCAGCGCATCGCGGCCGCCGCCTTGCACGATGACGGCCTCTTCGTTGCGTTGAATTTGCACGCCGCAAGAACCCAGCGCGCGTATCGTCGTCGTTACGTCGGCGCTTCGCGGCACGCCAGTGATTCGCGTCCAGCCGTGAGCGATTGCGCCCAACAGCAGCGCGCGATGCGCAATCGACTTGTCACCCGGCACGCGCAGCTCGCCGCGCAGCCGTTTCGCCGGCTCGATTTGTACGTTCATGACTGCACCTCGACAGGCTCGGCGCCCTTCGACGTAGCCCTGCCCTGAGGTATCGTGGCGTCAGGGTGACACTTTGGTGCCTTACCGTGACAAAGCGGAATTTCTGCAAGATCGTTTACGATTGACGCAAAGTCGTCGAACGTGAGCGCCTGTTCCTTGTCACTCTTGGCTTCGGGCGGATTGGGATGCACTTCGACGAGAATGCCGTGCGCTCCGACCGCCTTCGCCGCGCGGCACAGCGGAGCGATCCAGCGCCGTACGCCCACGCCGTGACTGGGATCGACCAGCACGGGCAGATGCGAACGTTCTCGTAACACGGGAACCGCCGAAAGGTCGAGTGTGTTGCGCGTCGCCGTTTCGAATGTTCGAATGCCGCGTTCGCACAGCATGACGTTCGGATTGCCCTCGGCAAGAATATATTCGGCGGCCGCGAGCAATTCGTCAATCGTTGCAGAGAGACCGCGTTTGAGCAGCACCGGTTTTCCGCTGCGGCCGACTGCTTTGAGCAGATCGAAGTTTTGCATATTGCGCGCCCCGATCTGCAGCACGTCGATCTGTCGCGCCATCGGTGCGACTTGATCGACGGTCATCACTTCGCTCACGGTCGGCAAACCGGTCGCGCGTCCCGCTTCGGCAAGCAGATCGACGCCTTCCCAGCCCAGCCCTTGAAACGCGTACGGACTGGTGCGCGGTTTGAATGCGCCGCCGCGCAGCATTACCGCACCGCGCGCCTTCACCGCGTGCGCGGTGAGCAGCACTTGCTCGCGCGACTCGACCGAACACGGCCCCGCGATGATTGCGAATTCACCGTCACCGATGCGCACGCCGCCGATTTCCAGCGCGCTGCCGTGCGGGCGCGCCGGGCGCGAAACACGCGGCAGCGCCTCATTATTGTGCACGTGCACCGGCTGCGGATGCCAGCTTGCGGCAACGGCGATTGCCTGCGTGTCACCCTGAGCCTGTCGAAGGGCACCCCGAGCGTAGTCGAGGGGCACGCCCACGTGCGCATCGTAACTGCCGAGCAGCGTGACTTGCACCGACAGCCGCCGCACGTTGCGCAGCGCTTCTTCCACGCGCGCGTTGCGCGCGTCACCGTCCAGATCGACGTAGAATACGTGGTCGCTTCCGTGACCCAAACGCGGCTTCGACTCCAGCTTCGAGAGGTTCACGCCGCGCTCTGCAAACTCGGCCAAACATCGAGCCAATCGGCCGGGTGCGTCCTCCAAACTGAAAATGATCGACGTTTTACGCCGATCGGAATGCGCAAGCAGCGCGATCGGATGCTCGGCTGCCTGGTGCTTCGGCCGGACGATCAAGAAGCGTGAGTACGTACTTGGGTGATCGCCGCAGTTGGCTGCCAGTTCGTCGAGGTCGTAGATGCGCGCCGCAGCCGGCGGCGCAAGCGCCGCGACAGCGCTGTTTCCACCGCGAGCGACCTCGCGGGCTGCAACGCCGGTATCCTCGCACGGAATCGCGCGCGCATTTTTCAAACTTTGCAGAAAGCGGCTGCACTCGGCGATGGTCAGCGGATGCGCCAGCACTTCCCGCACGTCCTCGAGCGACGCGCCGTGCACACCGAGCAGCCGATGATCGGTGCGGCACAGTACTTCGGCAACGGGCGCGAGTTCGAACTCGGCCACCAAGTCGTAGCCTTCGCGGACCGTTCCGACGATGGCGTTCTCAATCGGAATGACGCCCGCGCTCGCGCGCTCGGCACTCACCGCCGTTGCGACTTCACGATAGGTCGGCATGCCGAGTGTGCTTGCGTCGAGGCCGCGATCCCTGAGAAACTGCGCAACGACCAGCTGCGAGAAGGCTCCGTCGATCCCTTGAAATGCCGCGATCATGTCTACTCCCAAAAAGAAAAACAAGCCCCCGCCGGACGGCGGAGGCTTGTTTGCGAACTTTTATTACCTTTTATCTCGTTAGGTGCGCAAACAGCTCTCGGCCCGCCCGGCGGACGGCCAAAAATAGTAATACGCATAGGAAAACGAGACGTTCATTGGCGACCATCTAATCATGGCTCAGGCGAGAGTGTCAAGTCTAGCGGTCGCCGGCGCTTCCCTTGTGGCGGCTGCCGCATCGCTCAGCGGCTGCATGAAACCGGCGGCGCGGCTCGCCGTTGCGCAGCCGGCGCCCATGACGACCCCCGTGCGCGGCGAGCAGACGCAGCCGCTGCCCATTCGCATCGGCCTGCCGGTCGATCCCGGACCCGCGCTGCAAAACGGGAAAGTCCATGCGCTCCCCTCGACGATCGACATTCCGCCGAACGCGGCGAGCAACGGAGCCGCCTATTACTACCAGGGCGGCTCAATGATCGCGTTCGACCTCGTACGGGCGTCAGTTCGGTGGCGCCGCACTGCGCAAGGACTGCCAAATACGATCGTCGCGACGCCGTACGGCGTGGCATTCGTTCAGCAGTATCCCCAGCCGCTGACGTATCTCAGTGCGCAGACCGGCGCGCAAATCTTCGGCGTTAAGGACACAACGGTTTCCGGTGCACTCGACGGCGTGCTTTTTGCGAAGAACAACGATACGTTCAGCTTCTTCGCCGCCGATGCGAAAACCGGTGAGAAACTCTGGGGCACCTATGGCGGCGGCATGCAGATCGCCGGCCCGCCCCAAATCCGCGACGGCACGCTGCTTCAGCCCTTCGTCGACGACGGCGCGATCCTCGAAACGCGGCTCTACGCATTCGACCCGGCGAACGGTCACGCGAAGTGGGATACGCTCTCGAACGCGCAGCCGCTAGGTTTTCGCAGCAACGTGGTATACGTCGATTCGACCTGGTTCCCGGAGCAGATGGATAACTACATGCCGCTCACAGTCGCCGCAATCGATATACGCAGCGGTAAAAAACTCGACGAGTTTACGTACGCTCCGGATCCGCAGCAGAATGCCGCAACGTATCGCAATTCCAACATGAAGGCGTACGTTGCGGGCGGTTTCGTGTATTTGAAAGTCAATGGCACGTGGTACCGGTACGACGCCGATCGCGACGCCTCGGATGCTCATCCGTCACGCCTGCAGAACGTTGATATCGTCGCAGCCTTCGACAGCGGTACGCTGCTGGCGAACAGCGGACACAATGCTTATGTCGCGACCGGTTCGGAAAGCGCGATGACGCTGCGAACGCTGCCCGGCGGTGCAATTCGATCGCCGGTGGCACAAGGAGCGAACGGCATCGCCTATGCGGTCGCCGGCACGACCCTCTATCGATTCAATTCACAAGGCGACCCCCACGCGGTCGGCAGCGTCGGCTGCGGAAGCGTTGAAGCCGTGCTGCCGTGGCCCGGTCACGTCGCCGTCATGTGCGCCCATCACGAAGAGCTTTTTGCCGACAGCTCGCAAGCGGCACCGGTGGCGATAGCGCCGCAACGCATACCGCAGGGCCGGTTAGCATTGCACGCCTTCACGCTTCCGCCGGCGCCTGGCTTTATGCATCAATGGTGGGTCGGCCCCGTTACGCCCTCGAGCAATGGCGGCGTCGTGATGTCGCTCGATCACGGCGCGCTCAACTTCGCCGGTGCGATTGCATACGTTTCGAAAGACGGACGTATTCGAACGATCCCTGACGGTCGAGATTTGGCGCCGCCGCCGCCCGGAAGCCGCTTTGCTCCGACGCAGCCGCGATCGCAGTGGCCGCCCAAGCCGACGACGATTGTGCAGGATACGTCCGGAAACGTCTGGTTCAACAACGCGTTGTGGCCGGTTCTGTACAAACTCGATACGGCGAATCGGCTAACGAATTCGGTCGTCGGAGAAACATCCGCGAATGCATGGCGTCGCGGCGCAATTCGGCTCGCGCGCGGCCCGGATGGACAGGCATGGTTCGCGCGCTCGCATCCAACCAGAGAAATCGCGCGCGCGGACGGCTCACGCGCGTTCCCGATTCCGCTGCAATATGGTGACGCACTCATCCTTGTCCCTGCGCGCGACGGTTTCTGGTTCCTTTCGCAAACGCAGCTCGTGCATATGACGCTGACCGGCCGGTTTACCGCAACGCCGCTGCCTGCCGAATTGCAAAACGTGCGCACAGGGCCGGGACTCCGTGTTACCAGCGCCGGCGATGCGCTATGGATTGCGAGTGGAGCATACGTCGCGAGAATGAATGAGCGCGGCGTTCTGGCGCATTACAATCTTCCGGATGCAACGCTTGGCGTGAATGCGATGGTTACCGGATGCGACGGCTCACTCTACATCGCCGAAAACGCGCCCGAGGTGCTGCGATTGCGTCCCGGCGCCAAGTCGTTCGAACGCTACGACATCGAGTATCGGCAGCTCGACGGCTTTACGCGAACGCCGGACTGCACCATCTGGTTCGTCGAGGGCTCGAACATGCCGACGCAGCACGTTGGAACGCTCGCGCAATGAGCATGCTACTTCGCAGCCCAGTCGCACGCGAGCATCGCGTACATGATCAAATCTTGAAAACCGCCGTGAATCGCGAGCACTTGCCGGTGCACCCCTTCTTCTGTAAATCCTAAACGCTGCGGTACGGCGCGGCTCGCGGCATTCTCCGGCGCGCACCGGATCTCGATGCGATTCAAACGGAGATCGTTGAACGCATGATCGACGAGCGCGCGCGCAGCGGACGTAATCAGACCTTTGCCTTGATGATCGGCATCGATCCAGTAACCGATGCGCGATATGCGGTTTCCAAAGTCGATTTTGTACAAACCGATGCTTCCGGCGAACTCCTCGCCGTCGAATATGCCGTACGGACGATCCAGCGCGGGTTCCGGCTGCAGTTCCACATCGATGAGATATTGCTGCGTCTCGGCAAGCTGCATGCGGTCGGTGGCCCGTAAAACCATGGACGGAGCCGGTCGACGTTCTTACACGCGCACGCAAAGTACGCCAGCGCATCGCTCAGATGGAGCGGCCGCAGCGTGACGTTATCGGTCAGCGTAAACATTGTTGTTGCAGGCACGAGGTGATGGCTTTCTGCGACCGTAATGGCCCGGAATGATCCGATCGCTTATTCCCCTTGCCGTATTCTTTGCACTCTTGGCGCCCTCGGCCGGCGGCGCGTCCCTTCCGGTCGACAATCTCCATTGGCGTGAAGCCGGCCCCGCCATCGCCGGAGGGCGCGTCACCAGTGTCGCCGGATCGGCACACGATCCGAATCTCTACTACCTCGGTGCAGCAGGCGGCGGCGTCTGGAAGAGCACCGACGGCGGCGCGGCGTGGACGCCGGTATTCGACAAACAGAGCGTCGGCGCAATCGGCGCGGTATCGATCGATCCCACGAACGACGAGACGGTTTGGGTCGGCACGGGCGAGTCGAATCCGCGCCAAGACGTCAGCTATGGCGACGGCGTCTACAAATCCACCGACGGCGGCAAGACGTGGACGAACGCCGGCCTGCGCGATACGAAATACATTTCACGCATTCTCATCGATCCGAGCAATCCGCAGCACGTCATCGTCGGCGCGCTCGGCAACGTCTTCGCCGATTCTGGGGACCGCGGCGCGTACGTGACGTTCGACGGCGGTAAGACGTGGAGCAAAACGCTGTACGTCGGATCGATCAGCGGTATCTCGGATCTCGCGATGAATCCGCACGAGCCGAACGTGATCTACGCAGGCGTCTGGGAGTTTCAGCGGAGGCCCTGGACGTTTCGCAGCGGCGGCGAACAAGACGGACTCTACCGTTCGACCGACGGCGGCCGCACGTGGAACCGTCTCACCGGCGGCGGACTGCCCGAAGGAATCACCGGACGCATCGGACTTGCGGTCGCACCAAGTGACCCAAATCGCATTTACGCGCTTATCGAATCCAAGCACGGTATTCTCTGGCGCTCCGACGACGGCGGCAAAACGTGGGCGCTCGTCAGTTCCAACACGCTGATCGATCAACGCCCGTTCTACTTCTCGCATATCGAAGTCGATCCGAGCAATCCCAATCACGTGTACACCGCGTCGACCGAACTCGCACAGAGCACGGACGGCGGCAAAACGTTCAAAGCGATCGCGAGAAGCGTTCACGGCGACTATCACTCGATTTGGATCGCGCCGAACGATCCCAAACGCATCATCGTCGGTGAAGACGGCGGCTACGCGCTCAGCGTCGACGCCGGCAAGACGTGGGCATTCTGGTCGAATCTGCCGATCGGCCAGTTCTATCGCGTAGGTCTGGGCAACGACAATCCGTATACGATTTGCGGCGGGCTGCAAGACAACAACTCGTATTGCGGTCCGTCGAATTCGCTCGACATGGCCGGCAACAGCAATGCCGGATGGTTCGCCCCCGTGCAAGACGACGACGGCCAGTGGGCGATTCCCGATCCACGCAATCCGAACGTCATCTGGTCCGACGGTCAGGACGGCGCGCTCTTCCTTTTCAACAAGCGTACGCGCGAATACACGTTTACACAGCCGTACCTCACGAGCGTGCAGCAAGACTACAACATCGCGATTAGTCCGTACCGATTCAATTGGGAGTCGCCGCTCGGTTTTGCGCCTTGGAATCCGCGCATCGCGTGGTTCGGCGGAAACGTCGTTTTTCAATCGACCGACGGCGGCTATTCCTGGAAGCCGATCAGTCCCGATCTCACGCGCAACGACAAGGCGCATCAAGCACCGGCGGGCGGTCCGATTACACACGACGTGACCGGCGCGGAGTACACCGATACGATTCTCGACATCGAAGGCTCGCGCGTATCTCGCGGCGAGATTTGGGTCGGAACCGACGACGGTTACGTACAGATGACGCGCGACGGCGGTCTGCACTGGAAGAACGTCACGCCGCCGGGCGCAATTCCGAACGGCCGCTTTGAAACCGTTGCTCCTTCGCCGCTCGAGCGCGGCACGACATACGCCGTCGAGACCGCACACAAGATGGGCAATAGCGCGCCGCACGCATGGATAACTCGCGATTACGGCGCGCATTGGCAGTCGATCGTCGCCGGTTTGCCGCACGATCTTTGGGCGCGCGCAATTCGCCCGGACGATCGCAATCCCGCACTGGTGTACCTTGGAACCGAGCAGGGGATGTGGGTTTCATTCGATCGCGGCGCGCAGTGGCAACCCCTGCGCAACAACATGCCGGCCGTGTCGGTGCGCGACATTCGCATTCAGCCGCACTTCGACGATCTCGTAATTGCAACGCACGGCCGTTCGATTTGGGTGATGGACGACATCCGTCCACTCCAGGAGCTTCCGCAAGCGGCCGCTGCCGGTACGATGCTGTTCGCGCCGCGCACCTCGTACGAGTACAACCTCACGAATAATACGGAAGGGCTCTACACGCAATACGCGGCGGAGAATCCGCCGTTCGGCGTGCCGATCTCGTACTATCAATCGGCTCCGCAGACGCATGCGCCGGAGATTACGATTCTCGACGCCGCCGGTCGTACGGTGCGCACGCTGCACGGAAGCAACGATGCGGGTATCAACCGCATCGTTTGGAATTTCACCGATGAACCGCCCGTCAAATGGACCGGCGCACCTAACCGCAGTTTCCAGGGTCCGGATGACGGTGCAACGGTCGTGCCCGGCCGGTATGCGGCGCGCATTACGTTGAATGGGCGGACTTTCTCAAAGTCGTTCACAGTGAAAGCCGATCCGCAGGCGACCGAAACGCTCGCGCAAATGCGGCAGAGTTACGACGCATTTGCCAAACTCAATCAGCTGTATTCGAGCGTCGACGTCATGCTGAACCATCTAGACACCATCGGCAAAGCGCTCGACGGGCAGCCGTCCGGCGGTGCAGCGCAAGCTCCGCTCGATCGCGCGCGTCAAAACCGCGCGTCGGTGATGGCGCAACTCACCGCAGCTTACACGAACGGCGAGGATTCGGTCTCGCGTCCGGGTTCGCTGCGCGAAAACCTCGACGGCGCGCTGTCGTCGCTCCAGTCGTTCCCGGTGCAAGGCATCATCACGCCGGCCGCTGCGCAATTCTACGCGCGCATCGACTCGGAATACCGTGCCGCGCGCAATGCCTACAACGCGTACGCGCGTTCGATTCCGCAGGTCAACGTTCAACTCACGAAACTCGGGCTGCGGCCGCTTCCCGCGATTCCGCTCGAGCACTAGGCAAGCGCCCGCCCGATGACGCGAGGACAGGCAGACGTACGTAGGAAATGTACGAACGCCGCATGCTTATAAGGAGACGGAACGATGGTTCGAAGAGTCATCGCATTAGCGTTCGTATTCGCGCTCGCCGCGTGTGGACATCGCTCGAACGTCACGACGCAGAGCGCTGGAGCCGGTAACGCGCCGGCCGGCGGAACGACGGAGGTTGCCGCCGGTACGGATTTCTACGGACGACTGCAGCAGACGATTAGCACGAAAACGAGCCACGACGGCGACACGTTTACACTCGTGCAAACCGATACGTTCCTGCACAAGAACCCGGCGCTTCACGGTTCCGTAATAGACGGCCATCTCGAAAACGTGCGCGCAGCGGGCGAGATGCGCAACCCGGCGATCACGATCGTCTTCGACGACATCCGTATGGCCGACGGAACCAAAGCGCCGGTCGACCTCAAACTCGTGTCGATGAAAGCGTTCGAGCCGAAGACGCATCACCTGCGCACGCTCGCCATGATGGCCGGCGGCGCGATTGCCGGACACGAAATCGCAAAGCACACCGGAAAGCACCACGGCGGACTCATGGGTGCTGCCGGCGGATATGTTCTCTCGCAAACGCTGAAAACCGACATCACGGTTCCGGCCGGTACCGTGCTCGAAGTGCGATTCGTGCAACCCGCGACTTCAGCGAACTCGAACACCTAAGCAGAAGACCGTGTCGAGCGACGGCGGCGTCATCGGGGTTTCGGATCACGGCGGTTGGGCGGTCCTCGTGACCGTCGCGCGCGATGGGACGCTCCTCGACCGCCGCCGCGTCGAACTCGTGGACGACAGCTTGCCGGCTATTCCACACCATCACGAAGGCCAGATGCTTCCCATGGATCAAGCGGTGGCCTTAGTCGAGCGCGTGCGATCTTCAGCGGAAAAGCATGCAATAATTGCACTGGATGCGGTCGCAGCTTCGGTACCGAACATCCTCGGCATCGCGCTTCGGAGTCGTCCGCAGCTTCCGCCGACGATTGCCGAACGAATCAAGGATCACCGCGCACGAAACGTAGCCGACTGGGTGATGTATCGCGAAGCTCTTGCTTCCGCCGCGAAAGCGCGCGGCTGGCCCGTGCACTGGTACGACACGAAGACCGTCCTGGACGCGGCGAGCCGGGCATTGCGCGTCGAGAATTTCGACGCGCACTTTCTTCAAATGCGAAAGACCTTCGGGCCGCCATGGAACAACGATCACAAGCTCGCGATGGCAGCGGCCATCGTTTCAGCGACCGCGCTATGAAACCCCTTATTTGAGCCGGATGCGCGTCGCCCGCCGCAAAGGCGGCGGTTATTTTTCAGATAAAAGATCGGCGTGGCGGTGCACCAACTTCCAGTCGCCGTCTTCTCGCCGAAACACTTCGGTTACACGTAGGTTCATTGAAATTGCCTCGCTCTTGCCGCGCATGCGTGCCTTTCCGCGCATAAGACCTACCCAATACGCGATCTCCCCGTCCGCCGCCATTTGCAGCACCTCGAAGCGAAAATCGCTCCCGTTATCAAACGATTGAGCGTCGGCAGCGTATCGTGATGCAACCTGTTGCGCTCCCTGGACGAAATCTCCGGCCGGCGAGAAAAAGGTTGCCGGCAAGTCACACGTAGCAATTTTGCGTAGCGGTGCTGGATCGCCGTCGACGTACGCCGCTGACGCAGCTTCCCGCCGCTGCATAAATTCTTTGAAGTCGGCTAATCTATTCACAGCGACCTCCCTCAGGCTCTGACAGCAGCCTGATATTGAGCCAGCAAAGCAGCATCGTCAATCGATCCATGATGATGCGTCCGACGCCATCCATCGTCCTGCAAACGTTATTACGTCGCTTCCCCGATATTCGACAATGTCTGGGAAATCAATCCATACGCGAGCCGGCCCGTTAAAGATACGCTCGTATAATCTGCGACGATGCGGCCGTCAACGTCCGGTGACTCAAAGGCCAACATTGAGAATAACTTTCCCAGCCACGCCTCGGCCAGCCTTAGCCGCAAAGGCTTTTTTCGCATCGCTGAGGGGATAGACTGCGCCGATTTGCGGTTGAAGATTGCCGCGGTCCACCATGCGGCTCATTTCAACGAGCTGCAATCCGTTCGGATCGCGGATGAAATGAACTATGCGAATGTCTTCTCGCGTTTTCTGCGGCGGCGCCATGACCGTCACTAGTGTTCCGCCGGTCTTCACGATCCCGAGCGAGCGCTCGAGAACGGCGCCGCCGATGGTGTCGTAGACAAGGTCAGCCTGGCCGATGCGCCCGTCCCATCCAGGTTGCTCGAGGTTGACAAAAACATCGGCACCCGCGTCAAGCACTTGCGACTCGACGTTACTCCGCCCGGTGCCGACGATGCGAGCACCAACAGAGCGTGCAAGTTGTATCGCAATATTCCCCAATGCGCCGGCGGCGCCGTGAATGACAACCGTCTGGCCCGCGGTCAGATGACCATGATCGAAGAGAGCCTGCCACGAAGTCAGTCCGGATTGCGGAATGGCGGCGGCGTGAACGTGGTCGATGGTTCTTGGTTTAAGCGCCACTCCGCGCGCCTCAACTGCGATGTATTCGGCGGCAGCGCCATCGCGTAGGGCATCGATGAGGCCATACACCTCATCACCGATCGCCATGCCGGCCGTTCCGAAGCCAAGGGCTACCACCTCGCCCGAAAATTCATTCGCCGGGATGATGTAGTCTCGTTTGTGTCCGACGCGGTCCACCCAAAGCGGCCATTCCAACTCGGTTGGCGTGATACCGCAGACGTGCACCTTTACCAGGACGTCGAGGCTGGAAGGCTTTGGATCGGGAGCGTCTTCGTACCGAAGGCCTTCAACGCCGACGGGCTCGTGCAAGCGAACAGCTTTCATTTCAATACCTTCTCTTGTTTCGATTTTGATTGGAGACGTATTTTAAACTTAACGATCCGTCGGATGAGTTGTACGGGTAGCGCATGGCGTAAAGGAAATTGGATTGAGCCCTTCGCCGTCTTATACGCGGCCAGATCGGCCTTGAACTCGGCGATGGCCGAGGCACCCGGATAGAAACCAATGTGGGATTTAAACGCAGCAAACCACACAACTACTTCATCGTTTATGGCAAACGCCGGAAGATTGTAGCTGATCGTCTCTTCCGCTTGTGGCGCAGCTTTTCGAATGGTGGAGCGCACCTCGAGCAACGCCTTCTGCGTGTTTTTGGGGAAGTGCCTTGCATAGTCGTCGAAATCCACCGGCGCGATCTTGCGCATCATTTCGCCTCCAACAGCAGCGGTGTCAAAATAGCGGCTCTTCGGGCTCCCAACCCAATGTTGAAAGCACTCTTTCACTTGCGCACCGGTGCGAAGGCGGCTCACCGCGCTTGTCCACGCGTTCGGGGTGTGCCGCGCCGATCGAGTCCGCCAACACGTCCAAGTAATCACCCTCGCGAACGGGTTCCGCATTGACGTTTACGATCAGTGGGGGTGCGGTCGCTTCAAGCGCAAGCACAATTGCACGCGCATAATCCCTCACGTGCACAGGCGAGATGAATTGCCGACCGCTCCCGGCTACCTTCATTGTTCCGGCATGCAAAGATTTGATGGCGTTGATCTGGCCGGTTTCAGGGCCGACGAGCCGGCCGCCCCGCAACACCGTACAAAGCAAGTCTTGTGAATGCGCATTCTCGACTAGTAGTTCCATGTCTATGACCGGACCGCAGAGCGATGCGCGCTCCTTTGAACCGTCGAGAGCAACCGATTCATCGATCCATTCATCGCCGCAGTCGGGGTATGCCAGTTCTACACTCTCTTGAACGTATCTACGCACTCCACAATCGCGCGCGATGCGTAGCAGCACACCGGCACCTTCGGTCCGCAATCGCCCGGTCAACGCGAGGACTTCCCTGCTCGGCGCTTCCGGATGTTTACCGAGCGCAGTTGCAACATGGACGATTGCTTCGCAGCCCTCGATGAACGCTTGCAAATCCTGGTGCGTGCCCGTATCGAGCAGATCAGCTACTTGTGGTTCGACGCCAAGTTCTCGCAACAACGCGCAGCCTTTTTCGTCTCTGGAGAGACCTTGCACCACGTGCCCGCGCTCCCGCAAGAGCGGTATCAGGTTTCTACCGATGACGCCGGTGGCGCCGGCTATGAACACTTGCATGATTCAGAAGCTTGCTTTAGAACCGCAAGTACAATAGGGACAGCCGCCAAGAGAGACTTCTCCGTATGATGGGACTGAGCGTGCGCAGCACGCCATTTCGAATTGCCCTGGCGGGGCCTCCTAGTGTAGCGTTTCTTGTCAGGAGGTCGGTGATCCAAATCACTTGTTTTGCGATGCGCCGCTGCGTGCGCGCGTAGTCGTCAAGAGAAGTGACGGACCCGTCTCCAAGCGCACTTGAGAGCGCGGGTGCAAGGGCAATCGCATCGTGAATGCCGAGATTCATCCCCTGGCCTCCCAGTGGGCTGTGAACGTGCGCGGCATCGCCGGCAAGGATAATCCGCCCGGCGCGATACTTGTCGGCGATCGCATGGTGCGTGAGGAATCGGGAACCCCAAGTAACGTCGCGAATTGCCGTACGTTCGCGTTCGGGACCTCGATCATCGAGTAACCGCTGCAGAAATGGAGCGTCCGGGTGCTCCGGAGCTTTATCGACGTGCCCAACAATCCGGTGCAGACGGTCAGGCAAAGGCAAGACCACGAGGTGGCCTGCCGGCGAAAAATACACGACTAGTTCGTTGTCCGGAACGCCACCGGTCGAATGCACGTCTGCAAGCGCATAGGACGCCTCTTCGCCGGTGTAGGTAAAGCGAATCTTTGCCTGTTCGCGTATCGTGCTGTGGACGCCGTCGGCGCCGACAACATACTTTGCGCGGACTTGCTCACCGTTTGAAAAGCGCACGGTCGCGTAATCGGTGTCCTGTGTAAGCTGCGTGGCCGTGTATGGCCGCAAGACGCGGCCGCCGAGATCTTTCAGTCGCTCGAGGAGCACACTTTCGGTGACCGCTTGCGAGACTAAAAGGGCGTAAGGAAAGCGCGTCCGCAAGTTGTGAAAGGGTACGGGTGTCAAAATCCGATCCCGATCGCGGATCGTAAACCGCGCGGTCTTAATACCCTTCGCGGCCAGGCGCTCGGCGACACCATACGGGTCAAGGATTTCCAGCGTACCGGGATATACTACCGCGGCGCGTGACTCGTTGCCGCCTTCCTCCAGTTTGTCCACGATCGTCACGTCGCGGCCGCGCGCGCGCAGCGCAAGAGCTACGGTCAGGCCGGCGGGTCCGGCGCCCACCACAAGGACGTTTGTTGTATCCGGGAGGTCAGGCGTCACTTCGAGCTATCTTTCGAATCCCGAGGCCGTCGTCTGTCCGACCTCAATGAGGTAACCATCGGGATCGCGCATGTAGCAGCGAATTTCCGCGCCGTGGTCCTTTGGTTCGGTCAAGAAAAGCGCGCCGCGCGTTTTCACATCTTTATAGAACGCGTAGACGTCCGCAACGCGAATATTCATAAAGTTGCTGGCTTCGTCGGGATTTTTTGGGGGGCACAGCGTCACTGCCGGTTTGTCATCCGTCGGTTCACCCCCAACGTTCATGATAACCCAGGTGTTGGCTAACTCCACGATCGCCGGCTTTTGGCGAATTAGCGTTCCGCCGAGCACATCGACGTAGAAACGCGTCGCGCGGCCCACATCCGCAACGGTTAGAAAATGCGTGACGACGATGCCACTTTTTGGCGGCAGTTCATAGTGAGTCACCGGGACTGCTCCCCTGCTCGGACACTAGACGCTCGCAACTGGCTCATTCATGTCTCCTAGATCACGGAATGTGCTTTTATCCTATTGACTGGTGAACCAAACAGTCAGAATAGGCCTTATCTCGGGCATAAGCGTTTCATGAGGAAACAGGCGATGGCTAGTAGGTCGGGGCAGCCGGCGGCGTCTCGGCGCCGGCTCGAGGCGGAGGAGCGCAAGGGCGAAATCCTGGATGCTGCATTTGAAGAGTTCTCGTTGCGCGGGTACGCCGGGGCGCGCCTCGAGGACGTAGCGGTCCGCGCCGGCGTAGCCAAAGGCCTGCCGCATTTTTATTTCAAACGCAAGTCGGATTTGTTTTGCGCCGTTTTGCGGCGAATCATCATTCCTACATGGACAGATCTCGCCGAAAGCGCGACGGCGTCGGATGCGCCAACCCGTGAGGTGCTGAGCTCGACGCTTCGAGAAATGTATCGGCGCCTTGCCGCTAACAAAAAAGCGCAGGAAGTCATGCGGCTTCTCATCGCTGAGGGCCCTCGCTTTCCCGAATTGGTCGAGCTTTATTACCACGAGGTGCTCAAGCGCAAGATTGCCATCTGGACACAAATCGTCAAACGCGGGATCCAGCGCGGTGAGTTTCGCGAGACGCCGCTCGTAAAGCATGCTCAGATCATTCATGGACCGGTCTTCATGGCCGCTATTTGGCAGGCTTTGTGGGGAAAGAACCACGGCCTGGATCTGGACGCGTGGATTGAGTCGCATCTCGATTTAGTCTTGCATGGCCTTGAACGGAAGGGTGGCAGAACGAAGCGTTGAGGGAGTTTTTCGATACCTCAGGATGACAGCCGACAACGCGAATACGGCGATGACTGCTGCGAACACGGCGCTCGCGACAAGACCGTTCACAAATTGCGTGAGCAGCCCAACGCTGATGACGGGAATCGAGTTTCCGATGAAGCAGGCAATAAAGTAGGCGGAGATGACCGCGGCGCGGCGATCGGCGGGCGCGATCTCGTTGACGACCTGCAGGCTTCCGCGATAGCCTGCGCCGAGCGCTACTCCGGCAATGGCACTCCCGAGCAGCACGAGCGGCATCGACGTAAATGCTTGCGCGGCTACCAGTACGATCACGCTCGGCACGATGAGGACGAGGCCCGAAACCATTGCCGTGCTGCTTGCTACGCGCGTCGTGACCGCGACCCCAATAATCGCTGCTACGGACATTTCGAAAACGACGGCGCCTGCAACGGCCAAGTTGGGCAAGTGTAAATCATGCCTCAAGACGCTCGGCAAAAGTGCGAAATAAAACCCCGCAAGACTCCAGATGACGAATGCGGTAATTGCGGGGGTGATAAATTGAGCGCGAATTTCCTTCGGAACCGCGATCTGCGGGCGCAGCGATACATCACGCAAGCGTTTCAATTTCGAAACGGTTTCCGGCGTAAATAGCACCGCTGCGCTTACCCCAAGCAGAATACCGATGTAGATGATGAACGGCAGGCGCAGAGGCGCCGAAACGTACTGCGCGATCGCTCCCGCGAAGATTGGACCGATTGCCGCTCCTGCCAGATTCGAGTACGTAGCGGCTTGGGTCGCGTTCCGCCGCTGCCTCTGGTCGTATTGATCGGCCAGCCATGCCGTTCCGGTCCCCGACGCTAAGCCGACGGCAAGTCCGCTGAGCAGGCGCGCCAAGAACAACCAAAGCGTACTGCCCGCAAACAGGAACAGCAGCGCAGCCGCGATGCAGAGTGCGAGCGCAAATACGCTGACGCGCCGGCGTCCGGCCTCATCGGAAAGTTTTCCGAAAAATAGCAACGCGGCGATCGTGCCGACGACGTACGTCGCATAGATGAACGTGAGGACTGCTTCTGAGAAGTGAAACGCGCTGCTGTACAGGGCGTAAAGCGGCGTAATCATCGTGCTGCCCATAAACGCGAAGCAAGTGAGCGCTGCGGGCGCGAATCGCCGGGAATTCATACCGCGCTACTCTACCCACGTTTCACCCGCTGCATTGCTATTCCCGGGCGTCTCTGACTTCGCGCCATTGCGGTTTGCCACTTTTCGATGGACTTGCGATTCAGCGCGTCGTGAATCGGCCAGAGCCGCTCGCGGTAGATCGGCGAAACCTCGTCAAGCACGCGCTTCAGGTGCGCGGGCGGCGTACCGGCGACCAAGTCGTTTTCCAGCGCGTACATCTCGTCGCCCTTCTACGTCAAAGTTGTCTTTTTGCCAACACCCTAACATACGGCTGGGATCACTGTCTTGAAGAAATCGGCAAACGAGAACGGCGGCTCCATGCGGTCGGCGATGCACCCAGGAGTTCACCAAATTCGCGAAATCACGTGGGCTTGGTCCGCGAAACCGGAGCTTGCTGCTATTTCTCCCCAGGGGATAGCGTGGCATTGAGAACCGACGAGGGCGCGGTGCAAACGCTCGATGCGAATCACGCGTTTGGGTGACAGCCCGACGTACTGCATCATGCGAGAGCGCAGCATCCTGATCGGCAAATCAGTTTGAGCCGCCATGTCTTCGAAGCGCGCGCATCGGCCAAGAGGCAAGCGGGGGACGCGATTATCGCCTATCCATTCGGCCAAGAAAATCAGAAATTAGGCTAATCGCACAGACTGGAGCCCTCGATTCATCTAACTGTTCTACCAACTGCCTGCCGTGTGCGCCGAAGACGTCCTCGACGAGAACAGCATGATCCGTGAAATCCGACGCTGAGAAACGCGTGAGGAATGGTAATGCGCCGGGGCGCAAGCGAGCCCCGCACGTGAGAATCCGATTCTCCATCGTTACATCCGCAAAGCGAGAGCGCGGACCGACGAGAAAGCATCGCCCATGGACGCGCGAATCCTTACGCGACAGCACGAAAATCAAATAGGGATTTCCGTCTGGAATAATCCGCCGGGCGTGCCCTAGGGGGTTCGAACGAGTTTGTTGTATCCAGAAGTGTTCCACGAAGGGCTCCTGGTTGGGCAATGGCGGAAAAAAGCTTGATCCGTTTGCACCAGCGCCCGCTTGATCGAGGAGAATCATGAGCCGGACCCCATACGAGCATCCTTTACGAGTCTGCGCCGTAGGGCTCCGGCCGCACTTTCGCACGCTTGGCGAGTAAGGCATTGCCGGCGTTCTAATGTTGAGCTTCAAGTGGTGGCTCGCACGAAGTTGCGCTGCGGCGATGATGACAGCTCTGTGCACGACCGATGCTTTTGCGGCATCGGCCGGCACGGCAATTGCGGTGCCGGTTCTCAAGACCGCTCCGTCGATGGACGGAGTCATCGACACGTCATGGCACGGCGCGGCGAAGACGTCACTCGACGTCGATTTCCAACACCGCCGAGCGGCGGCGGAGCCGACGGCGGTCTACGTCGGTCAGGAGAACGGCTATTTGGACGTCGCGTTCGAGGCGACGCAGCGAGAGCCGCTGGTCGAAACGCAAGTCACGAACGGTTCAAGCGTGCAGGACGATGATTACGTCGCCGTCTCGCTCAGTCCGCAGGGAATCCAGGGATTTTCGTACGTTTTTTATGCAAATCCGCGCGGCGCGAGATTTCAGACCTCCTCGGAAAACACCGCGTACTCTCCGCAGTGGTCTGCAGCCGGCGTCAAGACGTCCTCCGGTTACAGCGTCACGATGCGCATTCCGCTCAGTGCGATCAAAAGCGCCGGTTCGGTGGCGTGGCGCGCGCAGTTTAGCCGCTACATCGTTGCCACCGACGCAATTAACGCCTGGACGTACTCTTCGCGCGAGTCCCAAGTGAGCGACCCCACGTTTTTTGGTGTTTTACACGGAATGGAGACACAGGGGCGCGTAGCTAACCGGCCGCGCCCGCGCATACAGCCGTATCTCCTGGGCGAGGCGGCGTCTCATTCGGTTGGCGGCAGCACGTCACGTATTGGCGTGGATGCCTCGATCCCAATTGCTTCCACCGACTCATTCGTCGCTTCATTACATCCCGACTACTCCAACGTCGAAGTGGACCAACAAACGATTGCGCCGACGGCGTTCGCTCGCCAGTACGGCGAGGTGCGTCCGTTTTTCACCCAAATGGCGCCATTTTTCGATCAGTGGTTCAGCTGCAATAATTGCCCGACTCCGCTCTACACTCCGGCTATTCCGACGTTCGCTCAGGGATATGCGTTCGAAGGCTCACAAGGCCCGCTAACGTACGCTGCTTATGACGCCATCGGTGACCAACGCAGCGATAATGCGCAAACGCTCAATTATACGGACGAGAACGAGCAGCATTCGCTGAGTTTGAACCTGCAGCGCGTCGGCGTCGATGCCCCAGGCATCGTCGACGATGAAACGACGCTCTACACAGGCTATCTCAATCAGTCCTCACGCTGGGGCGGATACTTCAACCTTGGCACGGATCGAGGAACGTTCGTGACCGATCCGCAGGAAGCAAACTATTTCGAGGGCGGCCCGCTCTATGTCGCTCCAACCACGGTGTTCGGCATCAACTATCAGCGGGTCGGCGCTCAGTTCGACCCGGTAGACGGCTACGTTCCGCAAACGAATATCGCCGGTTACGAAGCGTTTGCTAAAAGGATATTCAATTTATCGCCGCAGTCGATGCTGCATGATGTTTATTCGCTCGTCTTCTACACGAAGGCTTTCAACGACCAGCGGCAGCTCGCACAGACGATCGCATCCGCTCAGGTCAACATCGACTTTCGAAATCTGATGACCGTCCATCTCTACAGCAGCAGCGAAGGCCTGATAACGCCGTCCGGTGAGTTTCTGCCGTTCGATAACAACGGGTTAACGGTCGGATATCGCATGGGCTATGCGAATATAAACGGAAGCACTTCAACGACGAATACGCCGTCCTACATTTCATACACGGGCGGCCCGTACTATCACGGAAAGCTCGACGCATGGACGTATTTGACCACGCTGCCGCTGCGCCGTCGCTTCACGCTCGCGCTTGAAACCGACGAAGATCGGTATGATTCTGCGTATCCCGGCGAGAGGGGTACGACGCAATGGCTCGAGCGCGTGAGCCTAGACTGGCAGCTCAATCGCTACGCCCAAATAGATTTCGGCGTCCGGCGCATCATTGGACCAAATCTGCCCAACTCGTTTCAACCACTGTCACTCGCGACGCCAAATGTCTGTTCTTCGAACCCATATTACCCTGGGTGCATGGTTAGCGCCGGAAACGTCTCACTCGCCTTCCACTTCCTTGCAGCGCACAACGAGTTTTACGTCGTCTACGGCAACCCAAACGAACTCTCGACGTATCCGGCGGTTTTCCTAAAGTGGATCCGCTACATCGGTGCCGAGAAGGGCACCTAGAAGCGCTAGGAAAGTAGCGCTTCTACATCCTCCGCGCGTAAGTGCAGCGCTTCCGCGCCTGCGGCTTCGAATAACGCGCCTGCGATTTCGGCTTTGCGTGCTTGCAGTTGCAGAATCTTCTCCTCGACCGTGCCTGCCGCGACGAGCTTATAAACGAACACCGTTTTATCTTGGCCGATGCGGTGGGCGCGATCCGTGGCCTGCTGCTCGACCGCCGGGTTCCACCACGGGTCATAGTGGATTACCGTGTCGGCAGCGGTGAGATTCAGTCCGGTACCGCCCGCGCGCAAACTGATCAGGAACACCGGAACTTCTCCCGATTGAAAACGGCGCACGGGCGTCGCGCGGTCTACGGTTGAGCCGACCAGTTCCACGTACGCGATGCCGGCGCGATCGAGTTCGGGTTTGATGAGGTCGAGCATGCTCGTGAACTGCGAGAACACCAGCGCGTGCCGGCCTTCTTCCAGCAGCTGCTGCAGCGTTTCCACCAGCCATTCGAGTTTCGCGCTGGAATGGGCGCGCGCCGCGCTTGCGAGCTTCACCAGGCGCGGATCGCAGCATGCCTGCCTGAGCTTTAGCAGCGCGTCGAGCACCGCAATGCGGCTGCGCCCGAGGCCCAGACGCTCGATTTCACGGCGCACTTCCTTGTGCACTGCGACGCGAACCGATTCGTACAGGTCGCGCTGATCCTCGCCGAGTTCGACGCGTTCGACGATTTCGATCTTCTCCGGCAACTGCAGCGCAACACCCGCCTTCGTCCGCCGCAGAACGAACGGCCGAATGCGCCGCGCCAGCACGTCGCGGCGTTCCGATGAATTGAGCTTTTCGATCGGCGTTCTGAACAGTTTGGCAAACGTGCGCTGGTCGTACAGCCCATGCGGCATGACGAAATTGAACAGCGACCACAGTTCGCCCAGATGATTCTCCATCGGGGTGCCCGTCAGGCAAATGCGCTGCTTTGCGCGCAGTTTAGACGCAGTGCGCGCGACCTTTGCTTGGGGATTCTTGATGGCTTGCGCCTCGTCGAGAATGACGATGTTCCATTCGCGTTCCAAGAAGACGCCGTCGCGGCTGAGCAGCGCGTACGTGGTGATGACCAAGTCGCTATGCTCGATGCGATCGTAGAGCCGCTCGCGGTTGGGCCCATGCAGCGTGAGCACGCGAAGCGTCGGTGCAAAGCGTTCGATTTCCGCCAGCCAATTCGGTACCAAACTCGTCGGCACGACCAATAACGACGCCCCGCTGGTGTCATCGTGAGCGTGTCGAACGACCCCGAGCTCGTCGAGGGGCTCACGCAACGCCAGAACATGCGTGATGGCTTGAACGCTTTTGCCGAGTCCCATGTCGTCCGCGAGAATGCCGCCGCAGCCGTACTCGCCCAGAAATCGCAGCCAGCGGTAGCCTTCGATCTGATAGTCGCGCAGCGTAGCGCGCAGCGCCTGAGGGACCGGTGCGTCGGGAACGCCGTCGCCGTTCCGCAGCCGCTGCGCAAGGCGCTGGAGCGCTTGCGCTCGGTCGTCGTTTGCGCTCACCTCCGGCAAGGCTTGCGCGATGCCCATCGCGGCGAGCGCGCCGATCGTCAGTTTGCCGCGCCGCGAAAACTGCGGATCTTCGTGCAATTCGACGAGCGTTTCGAGCACGCTTCGAATGCGTTCCATCGGCAGAACGACGACGCGCCCGTCGACGTTCGCGTACGCGACCTCACCCGGCGGCAACGTTCCGCTCCGCATGCCGCGCAGCACGTCGACGACCAGCGGCAGCAACGGCACCCGCTTCCCGTCGACAACGACGCCAAGGTCCAAGTCAAACCACTCGCCCGCGCGCGATTCCAACCGCGCGTCCCACACTGCGCGTTCCGTATCGATGCTCAAGTCGAGGAACAAGTCGTACAGGCTGTCGTCGATGTCGACCGTCCAGCCCGCGCGTTCGAGCGCAGGTACACCCTCGTGCCGGAATCGCGCCCACGCCATCGGCGCCGCATTCGCATGCGGCAAACCCGCGGCGACCAACTCCGCGCGCTCCTCGGGAGAAGCGTCAGAAACGTCCGCAACGCCGACGCGCGCGCTCACACGCTTTGGCTGCGCACCCTTGTGCGTGCCAAAGTCATAGCGCTCTTCGACACGCGTTGAAATTCTTAAAACCGGCAAGCCAATGCATTTCTACGCCGATGGGTCTTTCGGCCTCGGCGTTTCTGGGCCGAAAAGCCCGGAATAGCCATCACAACCAAGCGGCGGTACACTTGTAAAAAATGGGAGAGTTTTTTGACCGGCGTCGCTTTCCTCGTATAGCGGACGCCCGGGCGCGCATCGGCACCATTGACTCGCACTCCACGGCGCTGGATCGCGCCGTCGCGGCGGACGTGGTGCTGCAGCATTTGTTCGTGCCTCCGGCGCAGGACGTCGACGGCATCCGGTACGCTGCGTACTACCGGTTCGCGGAAAAGCACAGCGGCGGCGACATCATCGACGTCTATCGGTGCTCGCGCGGCGACGTAAATCTTTCCCTCACGGACATCTCGGGCAAAGGCGTCGGCGCGGCACTCCATGCGGGCTTGGTTAAATATGGAATCCGCGCGTACTCGACCGAGCGTCACGATCCCAAAACGGTGCTGCGCTGGCTCAATCGTTTTTACTTGGAGAACGACGAATTCGAACACAGTAATTCCTTTGCCAGCGTGTTCTTCGGGCGCTATCGCAGCGCGGAGCGAACGCTCAGTTACGCGTCCGCGGGACACGACGGCGTGTTTTTGATGCCGCCGCAGGGCGATACGATCATGCGACTCAGTCACACCGGTCCGGTCGTCGGCGTCTTCGAGGACGGCGAGGACCTGTTTGCGCAAGATGCGCTCTTCGTCGAACCGGAGACCGTTCTGGTTGCCGTATCCGACGGCATTACCGAAGCGCGCCGCGAGGGGGAACTTTTCGGTATGGAGCGTTTGACGGCTGCCGCGCTGCAACTGCGCGATTGCTCGCTCGAAGATATCGCGTGCGGCATCGCTCGCGAAGCAATTGCGTTTGCGTGCGACCGCGTCATCGACGACATGGCGGTCCTCGCCGTCAAATTCGACTGAGCCTGCTCGCTCGTATTGCCCTCGGCGATGTACAATACGCGTATGAAGATCACGCGTCAACAAGCGCTCAAAACGATCGCGCTGCCGGCGTTTGCGGCTGCAATGGCCGGCGCGGCAATGACAACCGCCGAAGCCAAAGCCTCCAAGAGCACGGTGAAATATCAAGACAAGCCGAAGGGCTCGCAAAAGTGCTCGGGCTGCAAATTCTTCATGGCGGGCAAAAGCAAAATGGCGATGGGCTCGTGCAAGATCGTCGACGGCTCCATCAGCCCAAACGGCTGGTGCACGGCGTTTTCGGCGAAGTAGCGGCTATTCGCTAGCGCGCAGCGCCATCCAAAATGCGGGCGAGCGCGTCATCCAACCCGGCACGCGGCCTTTGCGAATCGCCACCCGCTCGACGGCGTCGCGCCCCATGAGGCGCGCGCCCACGCGCGTTGCGACGCTGTTCGCTTTCGCATCGTCGATGCCGCGCGCAACCAAAAAGCCGGCGTAACTGGTGATGGCCGTGTAGCCGAGCGCACACAGGAAAACGGCAGCGAGTAAAATTCGCACTACTCGTCTACTATGTCACGCGGCGTTTGAATTTCCCGCACGTCGGCGAAGAAATCCGCCCGGTTGCGCATGTCCCGCCGAATCTGCCGCTGCCCCTCGTCCGGCAGCTTTTTGCGCTTCTTGTATTCAAAGATGCGGTCGCGGTCGATGCGGCACTGCTGCGGCGCGGTGCGGGCGAAACGAAAGACATACAAACGGCCGTCCTCGTCGAACTCTGGTACGGCCGGTGCGGGCAACGCTTGGGGCGGCGGCGCGGCGGGCGTATAACGGAGGCGGAAAGGGCGCGTCCAGGGTATCGAACCGCGTAGGACGCTGACGTCGCCAAAGAACCTCATTGTCGTTGCCTCTTGCTAACAATATACCCATTCTTTGCCTGGAAAGTTGCAGAGCAAGCGCTTAGAAATGAGTGAAACTTTCGGCCTACAGCCAGGAGGCTATCGGAGTATGTCGTTGTCGCTTGCCTTGCTGCTCGCCGAAAGCGCGCGCAAGTATCCGGACCGCACCGCCGTTGTGCTCGGTGAGGAACGTGTGACGTACGCCCGTCTTTGGAATGAAGCGCGGCAGGTTGCCGTCATGCTGCGCGACGAGTACGGCGTGCGGGCCGGTAACGCCGTGGCGCTGCTGATGCCGAACGTCATCGACTTTCCGCGCGCCTATTATGCGGTGCTTGCGCTAGGCGCGGTCGTCGTGCCGGTTCACGCGCTGCTGACGCCCGAAGAGATTGAATACGTGCTGCGCGATTCGGGCGCGAAGCTATTGATCGCGCATCCGATGCTCCCAAACGGCGCCGCCGGCGCCCAACGCGCCGGCATCCCCGTCGTGCATTGTCAGGATGAAGTCCCTTCTCGTCATAGTGAGGACCCTTCGTGTCATCCTGAGGTATCGAAGGACCCCGAGCGCGGTCGAGGGGCATTCCAAATCGCACCACGCGACGAGGGCGATGACGCCGTAATTCTCTACACCAGCGGCACGACCGGCAAGCCGAAAGGCGCGGTACTGACGCATCTGAACATGGTGATGAACGCAACGGTCTCCGCATTCGATTTGTTCGAAGCGCGCGAAGGCGACGTACTGCTCTGCGCACTGCCGCTGTTTCACTCATTCGGTCAAACGTGTGTCATGAACACGGGATTTCGCACCGGATGCACGATCGTGTTAATGCCGCGTTTCGACGGTGCCGCCGCGCTCGATCTGATGGTGCGCGAGCGCGTGACGTGCTTCGCCGGCGTGCCGACCATGTATATCGCCTTGCTCGAAGCGGCAAAGAACGATCCGCGCCGACCGCCGCTGCGCCGATTGAATTCCGGCGGCGCCGCACTTCCCGTCGCAATTCTCGAGCGCGTCGAGGCCACATTCGGCGTCCAGGTCGAGGAAGGCTACGGACTCTCGGAAACCTCACCGGTCGCAACGTTCAATCAGCGCGCAATCGGCGTGAAACCGGGCACCGTCGGCACGCCGATTTGGGGCGTCGAGGTCGCGATTGCCAAAGCCGACGTCGACGATCGCGTCGAACTCTTGCCGCCCGGCGAACGCGGCGAGATCGTGATTCGCGGGCACTGCGTCTTCTCGCGCTATTTGAACAATCCGCAAGCGACGGCCGCGGCCAAAGTAGACGGCTGGTTCCGCAGCGGCGACATCGGGGCTCTGGACGACGACGGATTCGTCACCATTCTCGATCGTAAAAAAGATCTGATTCTGCGCGGCGGCTTCAACGTTTATCCGCGCGAGGTCGAGGAAGTGCTGCTGCGGCACCCGGCAATAGCGCAGGCGGCAGTAATCGGCGTCCCGCACGACGTGCAAGGCGAAGAAGTCTGCGCCGTCATCATCCGCGCCGAACACGCGCAAGGCATCCAGTCGGAAGAGATCGTCGTATGGGCGCGCGAGAACATGGCCAAGCACAAATACCCGCGCATCGTCGAATTCATCGACGCTTTTCCACTCGGACCCAGCGGCAAAGTTCTCAAACGCGAATTAGTGGCGCGCTACACCAAAGAACTGCGCTAACCGGCGCAGATTCAGCAAATAAGAATGCGGATGCCACTGCCGCCGCCACGTCGGCCTCCACGGCATATCCGTAGCGCGAAGCGCGTCACTGTCATGGCGAGGTATCGAACCACCGCGAGCGAAGTCGAGCGGCGCCGAGCGCAGTCGAGGCGTGTCCGCTTTCCACTCAAATTCCGCCACATGTTCCAGCGTACCGCGAAAACGCCCGAACCAGCTCTTCGGAAACCAGAAGATCGTCGGCCACCTGAGATGCTGCACGCCATAGGCGCGCAGCACGTCATACGCGTCGTCTTCGCAGTTGCGATGCAGCACTTTGTACGCTTCGTGCTTGATCCATAGCACCGTGCGATGCGCGCGAACGGGATCTGCGTTCTGGACCTCTACCCACTTCAGATCGTCGTAGCCGCGTTTTCGCATCTGGTCGACCGGATCGGCGCTGCGATCGTCCCAAAACCCCATTCCCGTCGCGGGCGTGAAGACGTGCCCGCTATGATTCTCAACCGAACCGGCCTCGACGCGGCCGTCACCCGCATCGAACGCCCACCCCACGTGCCCGAAGCCGTCGCCGCTGCGATACCTGATGAAAACTGCCGCGCGCATCAATCGCGCAGCAATTCGAGCCGCGCGTAAGGCTTACTGCTTCCGACAGACGATTGGCCATCACGACGCTGATCGCTGCCGCAGTCACCCCGAGGTATTAAAGGCGCATCCGTGTAAACGCCACGCGTGAATACCTTACAAGTGTTCGCCGAAGACATTTGGATCGCCGATGGTGCCATCGTTCGGGCGTACGGGTTTCCGTTTAACACGCGAATGATTCTCGTTAGGCTCCGAAACGGCGACCTTTGGATCAACTCTCCCGTCGAAGCTTCAGCAGACGAGATGAATCGCGTTGAGGAGATCGGCCCGGTCAAGCACTTGGTGTCGCCTACACCAATGCACGATTGGCGGCTTGCGGGATGGTCGACGCACTTTCCGGCCGCAAAGGTCTGGCGGGCCGACGAATTAGGTGATGATGCCCCGGATGAATGGAGCTCCGACTTGGATCAGGCCGTGCTTCGTGGAAGCCGCGTATTGAACGAGGTCGAGTTCTTGCACCGCAGGTCTCGCACGTTGATTTTCGGCGACTTCATTCAGAAGTATCCGCCTCGTCCAGGCAAGCACGCCCTCAATACTTTTCTAAAATTCCTTGTGCCGGCGAACGGAGGCGTTCCAATCGATATCCGTTTGAGTTTCACCGGCAAAAAGAGAGTCGGGCGCGAGTCGCTGGAGCGTGTCCTTCAGTGGGATTTCGATCGCGTCATCCTGGCGCACGGCCCAGCGCTTGACCACGATGCAAAGGCATTCGTGCGCAACGCCTTTTCTTGGCTCTCCGGCTAATCAGCCTCCTACAGAACTCACTCGAGCAATTCGCGCCAGGCGCGCGCTTCACGTTTCGGATCGACGAGCGGCGCTAAGCGCTCGCATGCGGTGCGCAGCTGCCGATAAAAGGTGCGGGATGTTGCCGCAAGTTCGATGAGCTGCGCAAGTGCTTCGCTGTCACCGGCATCGTACAAGCCAGGATATCTGCGTCCCAAAATGCCGGTGTTTCCCGGAATGCGCGACGCAAGAACCGGCGTGCCGCACGCGAGTGCCTCGCAAACGGTGTTCGCGCCGCCTTCCAGGCGCGACGACTGTATGAGCAAATCGCTGCGCGCCAGCAGCGTGAGCGCCTTGCTGCGCCGCAACTCTCCCACATAGCGATAGCGCGGGTTGCGTTCCATTTCGTCGCGCGTCGCTCGCTCGTACGACGGCGCAAGAATACCGCCCCCATGCGTGACCTCGACGTCAAGTTGCGGATCCACCTTGCGCAGCGCATACGCCGCGCGCATCGGATCCTTCTCCGAACGCAAATGTCCGAGAACGCAAATACGCAGCGTCGAATCGGCGCGGCCTTTGTGCGCCCTGCGCGGCGAAGATTGAATGATCGCGCGCACCTTCTTCCGCAGATGCGGCGGCACTTCGGCAATCGCTTGCGGTTGGAGCGTCACCAGCACGTCTGCCGCCTCCATCGCGCGAAGCGCCGCTCGGCTGCGCCGGATGTCACGGTACACGTCCGTTCCGGTAAGCACAAGGATGATGCGCCGCCGCGGATAAGCCGCACGGTATGCCAGCACGCTCTTCGCGCTCTTGCGCGCATGCAGTGCCACCAGACAGGCAGCGTCTTGCCCGTCAAACGCCGGAGCGATACGGCTCGAATGTCCCAACGCGCGAAACATCCGCGCATAACGCTGCGCCGTTATCGTGTTGCCGGCGCTCGCAGTACGCGAGGGCGGCGAAACGATGAGAACGCTTCCGGCCGATTTGCGTTTGGACGACTTGCGCGATGCGCGCGAACGCACGCTCGCGCTCGTGTCGGATTTAACGGACGAGCGCCTCACCGTTCCGTTGCTCGAGACCATCAATCCTATTTTATGGGAAATCGGGCACATCGCCTACTTCGCGGAATTTTGGACGCTGCGTCATCTCTTCGGCGAAGCGCCGATCGTTCCGAATGCCGACGCGCTCTACGACTCCGCAAAGATTCCGCACGATACCCGCTGGTCGCTCCCGCTTCCGGATCGCGCCGCGACGCTTGCATTCATGCGTACGGAGCTGGAGCGCCTGTGCAATCGTGCCGATGATGCTGCGAAGATGCCGGACGACGCCGCATACTTCTATCAGCTTGCCCTGTATCACGAAGACATGCACGGCGAAGCGCTAGTGTACACGCGTCAAACGCTGGGCTATTCGCGGCCGCTGGAACGATGCCTCGACAGGCTCGGCGGCCCTTCGATACCTCAGGGTGACACGTTGGGTGATGTGCGTGTTCCGGGTGGGACGTACCGCATAGGCAGTACGGTTGACGACGGGTTTGTTTTCGATAACGAGAAGTGGGCGCACGACGTGCAGCTCGAGCCGTTCGACATCGCACGAACGACGGTAACCAACGCGCAATTCACCGCGTTCATCGCGGACGGGGGATATCGCGAGCGCAAGTATTGGTCCGACGAGGGCTGGGCGTGGCGCGCGCAGACCAACGCGCAGCATCCTCGCTACTGGAAAGACGGCATGCGGCGTCACTTCGATACGCTCGTGCCGCTGCGCGATTACGATCCGGTCGTGCACGTGACGTATCACGAAGCGCAGGCGTACTGCGTGTGGGCAGGCCGCCGGCTTCCGACGGAAGCGGAATGGGAAGTCGCCGCGAGCGGTGCGCCGATTCGAGGCAATCTCGACGGTGCGCTGGGCGACGTTTGCGACGTGCGGCTCTTCGACGATGCCGAAAGCCGGTACGGCTGCCGGCAGATGATCGGCAACGTTTGGGAGTGGACGCAGAGCCGCTTCGAGCCGTATCCAGGGTTCGCGCCCGATCCGTACAAAGAGTACTCGCAGCCGTGGTTCGGCACGCACTACGTCTTGCGCGGAGGTGCGTGGTCGACGCGGTCGCGCCTGGTTACGACCCGTTGGCGCAATTTCTACCGGCCGCACCGCAGCGACATCATCACCGGTTTCCGCACCGTGAACGTATAAGGAGAGTCCGCTTGTCGACACGTGAAGACGCTCTAGGCACAGTTCAACCCGGGGCGCAGTCCACCGTCACGACAAAACGCCTGGTCATCGGCACGGTGATCTTCCTCGTGCTTCTTGCGGTAGGCTTGTACATCGTAAAGTGGTCGCCGTACTGGCATAAGACGCACGTTGCAGCCGTAACGCATTCCATCGGCAGCTCTATCGTCAGCGGAAAATCCACGCAAGCGCCGGCGGTTGGTGTTGCGGCTGCGTGGTCGTTCGCGCTCGCGTATTACAAAGCGATTTGGGAAGCGTTCGTGCTCGCCCTGGTGCTCGGTGCGACCGTCCCGGTCTTCGTTCCGCGCCGCTGGCTGCACCGACTCATCGGCGGAAATTCGTTCAGGGCCACGGCAGTGGCGGGAGGGCTCTCACTCGCCGGCATGATGTGAACCTGCTGCACCGGTCCGCTGGTAGCGGGCCTTCGCAAGCAGAACGTCGGCATCAGCGGTGCACTCGCGTTCTTTTTAGGAAACCCGGTCCTCAACCCGGCGACGTTGCTGTTCATCGGCTTCGTGATCGGCTGGCCTTTCGTCGGCTTGCGTATCGCCTTCGGCGTAATTCTGGTGTTCCTGGTTTCGTATCTCGCGGGAAAATTTGCGGATCGTCTGCCGCCGCAGCAAACGCCGCCCATCGAACTCACGCTCGCGCCAATCGAAGATCCGAACCGCACGGTCGGCAGCATTATCACCGCGTTTCTCAAGGAACTGTGGGCGGAAATCGCCACCATCGTGCCGGGATACATCGTCATCGTGCTGCTGCTCGGCGCAGCGCGCGCGTGGCTGTTCCCGACGCAGCTGACGATTCACGCATCGGGCATGGGCGCAATCGTCGCGCTGTCGGCAATCGGCACGGCGTTCGTCATTCCGACCGCGGGTGAAGTGCCCATCGTGCAGACGCTGATGCATGCCGGCATGGGCATCGGTCCCGCCGCTGCGCTGCTGCTCACGCTTCCCGCAATCAGCGTTCCCTCGCTCTTCATCGTACGCGGTGCGTTCCCGAAACGCGTGCTGGCCTTCGTCACGGTTTGCGTTTTCGCACTCGGAATCGCGGGCGGCGTGTTCGCGATGCTGTTCATGCGTTAAGTGCAGCAGCGGGACGTTCCGTCCGAAAACCAAGAGGTGACCGGCCACGCTCTAGCACCGCTCGCCCGCCAATCGCCGCTCGCCGTCCCGCAAGGCGGTGATGCAACGCTTGCACTCACAGCAGGCAAGCGGCGCTTTTTCTCTTGCGACGTGCACGCCGACATCGCGAACGAAACGGCGTATCCGATGTTGTGCATCGCGCGCGGCCGCAGCGCGCGCGGCGAAGTGCCGATTCGCGGAACCGACATTTGGATCGACGCGTATACCAGCGCAACTCTCACGTTCGCAGTGCCGATGGGCATTCAGGCGATTATGGTGCGCCTGCTCAGCGGTACAGCCGAATACCGCGCCGACGCAATCGTCGGGCGGCCGCGAATCGTCGACACGATCCGCGCGCTCGTCGGCCTTGCGCTCGCCGGTGCCGCAGCGGTGATCTTCTTTGCATTCGCAAAGCCGCACGTCGACGCGCTCGCCGTTCCGTCACGTGCTTTTGCGGGCGACACCGTGCAGGTATCGTATACACTGCGAGGCCTCGGAAACGCGCGCTATGCGGTCTCCGACGGTATGCGCATCATTGCAAGCGGGCCGCTCAGCGGTTCGAGCGGGAGTTTTCACTTCGTCACAGCTCACAGCGCAAAGAGTTACACGGTTTCGGTGGACGATTCGGGATTCGCGGGCACTGCGCACGCGCAGCGCGCGTTCCAAACGCAGCCGCTTCCCGTGGCGCCCACGGTTGCGGCAATTCACGCGCTCAGCGTGAATCCGGCCGTTCCGATTTCCGGTAAGCCGTTTGTCGCGCGCTACCTCTCGAATGCCACGCAAGGCAATATCACGCTCGTCGACGAGCACGGCGTATCGTGGTCCGCCGGTTCCTATAACGCAAATGGAACCACGTCATTCGTCGCGCCGCACGTCGATCGACCGACGCATTTCATCGTGAACCTGCAAGTGCAGCGCGGATCCTCGAACGCGGCCGCATCCAGCGGCATCATCGTCATGCCCGCACCCAAGCCGAGCCCCGCGGACAACGTTGCGGTCGCCGCGTCGGCCGACATCGTCACCGATCCGGCCTACGTCGTCGGCGGCATGCCGTTCGTGGTTCGTCTGGGTTCCGCGCGCGGCGGCTCATTCTCGGGCCGCGTCGTCCTGCAAAACGCAGCCGGTGCGCAGATTACGTCGACTTCCGCAACCTCGAGCGCACCGATTTCCCTCATCGCGCCGGCCGTTACGCATACCACGACATACTACGTCACGGCTACGGTGGTTGATGGAAAGAGCAGCCAGCTCGTCGTCACGCCGATCGACGTTCATGCGTCCCGTTAGTTACCGCTGCAGTTATTGCTGATCGACAAGGAGTTAGTCGGATTGCTGTCCGGCAGCGGTGCCGTGAAACCGTTCTGACCATTACTCTGCGTTTCGCCGACGAGCGTTGCCGATGCGTCGTCATGCAAGTCCGTGTAGCAGGTCATGAGCGTGCCGATATCCGGCGTGTTGACGAAGTTCATCTCCGCGCTCAGCATTGAAAGCGGTCCGGCCGCAGGCTGAACGTAGAGCGGCGGCGTCTTTTGTGCTTGCGCAGTTGCATCACTATGCAGCAGTAGAAACGGGCTCGGCATTTGACCGCCGCTGATGACGACGGGTCCGGGCGTGCAATTGCCGCTTGACTGATTGTTGTCGGGCGCCCAAAACGGTGCTGCGGTCGGTCCGGGAAACGCGCCGTTCGACGGATCGTTCAAAAATGCGTCCGGCCCAGGGGTAACGCAAATCGTCGGGACTCCTTGCGAATACTGGCCGACGTTGTTGTAGACGGCGTACAGGCTGTAGTCGGAATACGGACTCGCTTCATTCGATATCAGTCCGCTGTACCGCACGGCTATTTGCGCGCGCTCGTTGATGACGCTCACGGACACGATCCACATCAAACCGAACAAGACCAGCAGGAAGAACGGGATGAAGATTACCGATTCGATGAGCGCTTGTCCGCGCTGCGTTTCCACACTTCTCATTGACATGCGTACTGATCGGAACTCAAAGCACCGGAAAAAGGCCGAATCGGCATCGCGGTCCACCATCCGGTGGCCACGAGCAGGCCTTGGTCTTTGGGCGAGTAGGTGAACCCGAATTTGCCGTCCGAGGTCGCCGGATTGCCGCCGTTCAACGGGTCGTTCGGATTCCCGCCATAATCGATGCGGTAGTTCGGATCGCTGTCGTCAAATGCAGCAGTCCCGGTATCCGTCTCCGGATACTCGCTTGGCTGAAAGACGTTGCCTGTCGTCGGATTGACGATGGAGCCCACGTACATGAACTCCTGGGTCGCCATGATGCTCGTCGCCGCGGCTCTGCCGATCGCCGTGAACGGAACGGCGGTGAACTTGAAGAAACTCGGAATCATCGACGGCACCGTTGCACAGGTGACGATCTCGATCTGCAGCGGCGAGAGATTGTCGTTCGGCGTGGCGTGCGTTCCTCCACCGATGACGAAGGCGCAGCAATCCGCGTACACGTCCTCTAAATAGCTGTTCTGGCGCGGCTCCGCAGCGATCAGCGTATACTTGAAGGCGCAGTCGCCGCCGTTGGGATGGCCGCAATTCGCTTGATACTGGGTCAGCGCCGCTTGCAGTTCGGTAATTTGGTCTTGCTGGGTCGGCGTATCGATCCGGTTCATCAGCGCGACGTCGTTCGTGTAGCGCGCGACCGCGTCGAGATATTGTCCGCGCAGATTTCCATACATCGCTGCGCAGCTTTGCGGGTCGCTCGGATCGACCAGAAGGCCATGGGTGCACTCGCCGTCGTTTTCCATGACTTCGATGAGATCGTTGATCAAATACCGGATGCGGTACTCTTCGATCGTCGCAGCCTGCAAATCGATGGTCGCCTGGTTCCACTGCGAGGTTTGCACCGCGAGCATCCCGCGCGCGGCGGCATCGGCGGCGTTCTGCGCGCGCATTTGCCAGCGAATCATGCTGCCGTAATTCAGCACCATGACCAGCAGCACGAGTACCGATAGCGAGCCGAACGCCCAAACCGGAAGCGTTTGTCCGCGCTGCGCGTGACGGCTCATCAGCAGCCGTTCCCCGGACTAAGCGGGAAGAGCTGACCCAGATGCGGATTGTTCGCGGGTTCTCCGTGAATGGGCATGTAATCCCAGCTGTAAATTTGGTTGATATATGCATCCGAGCCCTGTGCGATGTTGGGTTCCAGCGTCGCTTCGGCAACGGTGTAGTTCAGCGCGAGCGCGACTTCAGAGGAGAAGCCGGCAAAGGCGCGCTGGTGGCACTTCATGTAGTAGAACGCTGAGGTCTGATTGTCGATTCCGGTGTCCGTACTGCTGTAATTATCGTCTTTCAGGTACTCTGCAAGCCCGAGTGAGCGGAGTTGGCGGCCCGGGCAGTTCGACCAACCCTTCTTGCCCATGTTGCAGTTCCAGATGAACGCCAGTGTGATGTAATAGGGGGGCACGTTTTGATCGTCGGTGTTCAACGGGTCGACGACCGACGTATACGCCTGGGTGGAATTATAGTCGTCACCGGACGCGTCGTCGTCGTGATTGCTGATCACCGGGCGCGCATCGACATTCCCTGCGCTCAGATTGACGCTCCCGCCGAACGCTGAGGCCGTGATCTTCATCGTGGCCTTCGCCTGCAAACGCTGCGGCCGCAGCAGCGACGCGCCGCCGAACCGGTTGTTCAGCGTACCCCACTGCGTGAAGTTCGGCTCGACGGTGGTGTCCGGCGGCTGATACGGAATCGGTGTAATCGCCAATGGAACGTTTGGAAACAGCGGCCCGAGAGCCGTGTTCAAGTTATTGACGTTGGTCGACCCCGACGCGTACTCGTGGGTAAAAAAGAACGTCGCGCCGTCGAGCTGCAGTTGGAAATAGCCGATGAGCGCCATCTGCAGTGCGCCGAACAGCAAGAGCAGCGTGAAACTCAGCGTAACCGCCGTTTCGACCAGTGCAGTTCCACGCACGGACTCGGCGGCGGATCTCACTGCGGCGGCGCACCCGTTTGAAAGCCGGTCATCTGGTTTGCATTGTTGATGAGCGCGGTGTTGCTACCGTCTGCAAGCGCCATCAGCGCCAGCATCGCCGGAAAGCTGAGCAGCGAAAGCACCAGCGCGTACTCCGTCATCGCCGCGCCGGATTCGTCCTGCAGCAGGCGCCGCAGCACGCGGATCATTGATTGATGATCTCCGGCGTCATCACGAAGACGACGTCGGTTTGCTGGTTCTGGTAACTCGTCGAACGGAAGAGCTGGCCGAGCACCGGAATGTCGCCGAGCAGCGGAATCTTTTGAATGACGCGGTTCTCGACCCGCCGCAGCATGCCGCCCATCACGATCGACTGCCCTGGCTTCGTGATGACTTTGGTGGAGAGTTTGCTCTCTTTCAGTGCCGGAATCAGGAAACCGCCTTCGTTCACGCCGTCCTGAAAGTCCAGATCGGAGATGTCGGGAGTGATGTCCGCCGAGATGTTGCCGTTCGCGAGCAGCGTCGGCGTCACGTTGAGCTGCACGCCGTAGTCCTTGTACACGATGCTCACCTGTCCGAGTCCGGTCGAGAACGGAATCGGAATCTGGCCGCCCACCAAAAACGTCGCCGGCGCACCGGGGCTCGTCAGCAGATCAGGCGCCGACAGGATGCGCGCGTGCCCGTCCTGGATGAGCAAATTGAGCGTCGGCGCAAGCGTGATCGTGCGGAAGAACGCGCCGCTGGTCAGCGCCTTGCCTAGTCCCACCGGATTTTCGACGACGGGAAACGACGGCGGTCCGATGGTGTACGTGCCGTCCGGATGGAACGTCGCCGACTGCAGCTGCACACCCAGATTTTTGAGCGCCGTCTCATCGACTTCCAGCACGTAGACCTTGATGCTGACCTGCGTCGAGTGCTTGACCTCGAGGCGATCCAGCACTTTGCCTTGCGCTGCAAGAAACGGCCCCGCGACCGTTTGCGCGCGCGTAAGTACGCGCGTTGCCATCTGTTCGTCCGGCACGTATCCGCTGACCACCACGTTGCCTTTGCCGTCGGGCTCGACGGAAAGGCCGGAGACGCCGGGATCGCCGGCAAAATCGTGACCGATCGAGCCAAGTGAATGCGCGACGCGCACGGCGTTGACGAGCGAATAGTGATTGTCTTTTGCGTAGTCTGAGAAGTGCCCGAGCACGTCGTCCAATTCGACGTATCCAGCCATGTCGGGTACCGTACCGCGAACGACGACCGCCCGACCCATGCTGAGCACTTGCACGTCAGGCTCGGATATCGCGGTGCGAATCACATCGGCCACGCCGTCCACCATCTGATTGGTGACGATGACTTCGTACGCCGTGCGGCGTCCGCCGGACCACACGAAGAGCGACGTGTTTCCGGGCTGCTTTCCGTTGACCACGAGCTGCGAGGTGCCGATTGCAACGACGCCGACGCAATCCGCATCACCTACGGCCACGCGCCGCAAATCTTGAACGCGCAGAACGAGCGAATGCCCCGTCTGCAGCGACAGATAATGAACATCTTGCGCAGCCGACGGCGCCTTTGCGCCTCCGAACAAGATACACAAAAGACCGGCCGTCAATAACAGCCGGAGCGATAGGCCATTTGGCCTGCTCCTCATCATGAGTCTCCCCCCAACGCCACATCCATATGAAAGCCTTGGCGCAGAGCATTATCCCACAGGCAAGGCGTGTTTGCGCGTAAACGCGGTCTAAGCAAAGCGTAAAACTTTTCGGAATGCCGTTCACGCTGCGCGATCCACCCGCTATGATGTACCAACGCAAGGAGGGGATTCTGCGTGCTCAAGATTCGTCGTTGGGGCGCAATCGTAGGAGCGGCGGCTTTATTGCTCGCCGCATCTTCGCATGCGTTCGCTGCAACTCCAGTCACCGTTCACGTGCAGCATCGCGAAGGAGCCGAGGCGGTCGACGTTTCGGGAACGGCCGTTTCCGGAACTTCGGTCGACATCGCTCTCTATGCAACCATCTCCAAAGACCTGCCCATGGTGTTTCTCAATCGCTTCAGCGCAGTTGCGGACGCGAACGGACATTATGCGCTGGTTGCACCGATCGCCGGCGATTATTTTCGCGGGACGATCATCACGGTGCAGGTTTTGGGTTCCAACGGAGGCTCCGCATCGGATACGTGGACCGTGGATGCTCCCACGTCCACCAGTATTCCGAGCGCGGACGTGGTTCCGAACAACTAACGCTCATTTACAGGGAGACAGGGATGAACAAGCTCGTGAACATGCTCAAGGACGACTCCGGCGCGACGATGGTCGAATACGGCATCATGGTTGCGCTCATCGCCGCGGTCTGCATCGTGCTGATTTCGACGCTCGGCAAAGGCGTTTCGTCGGCATTCTCGACCGTCAACGGCGACCTCTAGACACCGGAAAGCACAAAAGCCATGGCGCTCAAGAAACGACCGATGCTCGTCGTCATCGCCGCCGTTCTGGCGGGAGGCACGGGGCTCATCGCATTCGATTATCTCTCGACGGCGCGGGCGAGCAGCGCTCCGCCTCCGCAGCGGCCGGTGCTCGTCGCATCGCGTCCGGTCAACGCTCGTGAGGCAATCACGAGCGCCATGGTGCAGGTGCAGATGCGTCCGGCAGACGCCGTAGATCCCGGCGCGTATTCTTCAACCAATCAAGTCATCGGTGACGTCGCGCAGGCGGACATTCCCGCAGGCGCGGCGCTCACGTCCTCAAACGTCACGCGCGCCTCGATGATGCCCGAACCGTTTCATCTGTCCAGCGGCATGCGCGCGATGAGCATTGCAGTCGACGAAGTCAAAGACGTCTCCGGTTTGATTCAACCCGGCGATCACATCGACGTATACGCAGTCACGCCGCGCATGGGAGATTCGCCGTCGCAAGCGTTTGCGATTCTTCGCGACATCGTCGTTTTGGGCGTCGGCGGCTCCGTCACGACTTCGCCGGCTTCCCCGCAAGGGCAACAGCCTACGCAGTGGCGCTCGGTGACGCTTCAGGTGAGCGCGCGGCAAGCCAAAGTTCTCGCCATCGCCGACATGAATGCAACGCTGCGTCTTGCGCTTCGGCCGCCGGGTGAACCGCTGCGCAGCGAACCGGTCGATGCATTTGCGATGCCGCACGCACAAAGCGCGCCCATGCCGATGCCCGCTCCCGTTGCAGTGCAGCAGCCGCCGGCGACCGGCGCGGCGCCGCCGGCACCGAAGTCGGATCCGCCGGCCTCCCACAGCATCGGCAGCTCCGTGCAGTTCATTCTCGGCGATCACGTAGAGGACGGCGGAGCGAACAAATAATGTCATCGCTCATCCTCTTCGTCATCGGATGCAAAGGCGGCGTCGGCGCCACCTCGCTTTCGGTCGAACTTGCCAAGCGATACGCGGAAAAGGGACGCGTGATGCTCGTGGACGGCGATCTGTCCGGCCGCCGCAGCATTGCCGCACTTTTCAATCGCTTTGCCGCGCTGGATGAACGGCGCAGCGTCGACGGCCTTGGCGTTGCATCGATTACGCAAAATCTCACGCTGTTCGAGATGGCGGCAACCATCCACGAAGGCTTCACGATTAAAGCCGAACGCATCGACGAATTCTTCGTTTCCGCCGCGCAGCAGTCCGACGTCATCATCGTCGACGCACCGCAACCCTTCGCGGCAGCGGTCCGGCCGTTCGCGGTACGCTCCACGGCCTTCTTCATGATCGTCGAACCGACGCTCCTTGGCGTCACCGGTGCTCGCGCGATGCAACTCGAGTTGCAGAAGTTCGGCATTCCGCCAGCCCGCATGTTGTTCGCAGTCAACGCGTTCCACGGAAAAGCGGACATCTCGACCGGTGAGATCGAACGCGCGATGGGCATCGAAGCGGCGGCCGAAATATTTCCGCCCACGGATAAACGATTCGAGCGCAACATGAACGCGCTTCGCGATGCCGTTTCGAAAGTTCCCCCGGCGGAGACGCTCGTGCTTCGCCCGTCGGCGAGCACGCCGCTCGGTGAGCGTCGCTTAGGCCCTCGCGCTCCCGGCGCGGGCGGAAGCACCGAAGACCAACGCGCTCCGCAGACCGACTTTGCAGGCCGCGAAACGCGGGACGATCTGAAAGTCGCGATTCATCGCGAACTCTCGCGCCGCGTCGACTTTGCTGCGATCAACGGCGCCGATCAGCTGCGTATGGATGAAGTGCGCAACGAAGTCGAGGCGACCGTTGCCGAATTTATCGCGAAGACGCCGAACGCCGGCAGCGCCGAGCAAATCGCGCGCCTGCGGCAAGAGGTGCTCGACGAAGCGCTCGGATACGGGCCGTTGGAAGACTTGATGCGCGATCCGTCCATCACCGAGATCATGGTGTGCGGGGCGAACAAAATCTATATCGAGCGCGACGGCCTGCTCGAGAAAACCAACAAGCAATTCGTCGACGAGCGCCAGCTGCGCCTGGTCATCGAACGCATCATCTCACCGCTCGGACGGCGCATCGATGAATCGAGCCCGATGGTCGACGCGCGTTTGCCGGACGGCTCCCGCGTCAACGGCACCATTCAGCCGCTCACGCTGGACGGTTCGACGATCACGATCCGCCGCTTCGGCAAGCGGCGCCTGAACATCGAGGATTTGATTTCCCGCGGATCGCTGCTGCCGTCGATGGGAGATTTTCTGCGCGCGTGCGTCGAGGCGCGTCTGAACATCGTCATCAGCGGCGGCACCGGTTCGGGTAAGACGACGCTGCTCAACGTGCTCTCGCACTTTCTTCCGACCAACGAGCGCATCATCACCATCGAAGACGCGGCCGAACTCTATCTCGATCAAGACCACGTCGTGCGCATGGAAGCGCGCCCGCCCAACGTCGAAGGCCGCGGCGAGATTCGCATCCGCGACCTCGTGAAAAACGCATTGCGCATGCGTCCGGATCGCATCGTCGTCGGCGAGTGCCGCGGCGGCGAGGCGCTGGACATGCTGCAAGCCATGAACACGGGACACGACGGCTCGCTCACGACCGTGCACGCCAACACCCCGCGCGATTGCCTCTCGCGAATCGAAACCATGGTACTCATGGCCGGGTACGACATTCCGGTTCGCGCGATCCGCGAGCAGATCGTCAGCGCCGTAGACGTGATTCTTCAAGTCGCCCGTATGCGCGACGGCAGCCGCAAAATCACCAGCATCAGCGAGGTCGTCGGCATGGAAGGCGACGTCGTCACCATGCTCGACATCGTCCGCTTCAATCAGCACGGGCTCGATAAAGAGGGTTCGACGATGGGCAATTTCGTGTACACCGGCGTTCAGCCCCAATCGATGACGCGCTTCGCGGAATACGGCGTCAGCTTCAAGCTCGAGCGATTGAGCGAGCTGCAGATGGCCGTGAGCTACTAAGGATCGTCAGATGAACATCGCGATACCGGTTGTCGTCATTCTTGGCGTCGGCGGAGCCGTCGCCTTCGCGTTCTTTACGTTTTGGGAGCGTTTGGTTCGGATCATCGCCGAACTGATGGAACCGTACCGCGTCGGCTTGGAGCGCGCCGCAATTCCGATGAAGTCGGAAGAACTCGCCTTCACCGTTCTCGCAATCGGAACGGTTCCATGGGGCATCGTCACCGTGTGGTGGCGCCCGACGCCGATACTCGGCGCAGCGCTGCTGGTCATCACGCTCTGCTTTGCCTTCTTCGCCGTTCGTGCGTGGATCAACGCGCGCGTCTACAAGCGCGCCGCGCAGTTCAACAATCAGCTCGAAATGGTGCTGCGCCTCATCGCGGGCGCGATGCGCGTCGGCCTGGGCCTGCGCCAAGCGATAGTGAACGTCGTCGCCGACATGCCCGACCCGGCGCGCGTCGAGTTCAGCCGCGTGCTCAGTCAAACGCAAATCGGTGTAAGCATCTTCGATGCGCTCGATCAACTCGCGCTGCGCATGCCGTCTGCGGAAATGTCGATGATGTCGAACTCGGTTCGGCTGCAAAGTCAAACCGGCGGAAACCTCTCGCGCGTGCTCGAGAACCTTGCCGGCACCATCAAAGACCGCCGCCGCCTCGAACGCAAGATACGCACGCTTACCGCAGAGGCGCGCGCAACGAAGTACATCATCAGCGGGCTGCCCATTTTCGTCGGCGTGTTCGTCATGGCCGCCGAGCCCGAGATGCGCCAAGGCCTCATCGGAACGCTCGTCGGACGGGTCTGCCTGCTCATCGTTTGCGGCCTGCTCGCGCTGGGCTGGTACCTGTTCAATCTCATCTCGCGGATCGACATTTAGGAGGCGCGCATGAATCCTGCCATTGCCATTGGCTCGCTCATGGTCGCCGGAGCCGGCGCAGGCTACTATTTGATGCAGTCGCCGCGTAAGGATCTGCGCGATCGCATCGCCGCCATCGACGCCGGCGCCGGCGTCGACACGGGAGCGCGCGCGAACAACCTTCTGCGCCGTTTGCTCGACGAGCGCCGCAGTCAAGCGCTTACGGTGAAACTGCAGGAGGCCGGCTGGTACAGTGTGACGCCGCAAATGCTGTTCCAGCGTGCGCTGATCCGTCTAGGCGTTGGTGCGGTATTGGGTCTCTGCGTCATGTGGTATTTCCACCAAGTCACGCCCGTCTACGTCGTACTCACAATTGCGCTCGCAGCTTACGCGGCGTATTCACCGTACGCCGGCGTCTACCGCGCAATCGACAAACGCAAGATCGCCATTCATCGCGAGCTCCCGGACTTTCTCGACGTACTCGCAACGACGGTCGACGCGGGCATCGCGCTCAACGGCGCGCTTGCCGCGGCAACGAACAGTCTGCGCGGACCGCTCGGCGACGAGATGCGAGCCGCACTGCAGGACATTCGTCTGGGCCGCTCGCGAACGGACGCGCTCATGGCGCTTTCCCAACGCGTGCGCGACGGCGACCTTACCACGACGATGATCGCGATCGTGCAATCGGAGCGTCTCGGCGCCAGCATCACGGACGTTCTTCAGCAACTAGCCGGCGAAACGCGCGAGCGGCGCTTCATGCGCGCCGAAGAACTCGCTGCGCAGCTTCCAAACAAACTCGTTTTCCCAGTCGGGCTGTGCATGCTGCCCGCGCTGCTGCTGCTCATCTTCGGCGCGGTCATCGCG